>Ga0307513_10004055_pt1 | contig 19633 bp, 19 predicted proteins | sample 15_EM_MG_FD_202174 | JGI IMG/M metagenome (GOLD analysis project Ga0307513, IMG submission 202174) | Populus trichocarpa ectomycorrhiza microbial communities from riparian zone in the Pacific Northwest, United States - 15_EM | ecosystem: Host-associated > Plants > Roots > Unclassified | place...
CATCCGCGGCTACATCTCCACCGCCCGCAAACACGGCCACAACGTCCTCGACACCATCACCGGCAACCCCTGGATGCCACCTCAAGCAATCATGCAGCCATGACCTGAATAGTTACTTGGGATGCGCGCTCTCAGCTCACGCTTTTCGAGTCCCCGATATTGTTCAGGTACGAGCGGGGTTGCCGGGTCCACCGCGCGCATCGGTTGCAGCGCGGCCCGGGGTTTTCACCGAATCATGTGGTCGACCTGGCGGCCGTACCCGACTTGGTGCTCGCTTTGGCGGCCTTCGCTTTCGTTGCTTGCGTGGTCGACTTGCTGTGGTGCCGATTTCGCGCAGGTGATTGTGAAAAGCGCACAGTCCGCGGCCGTTGTCGAATTCGGTTCGTCCACCGTCGCGCCAGCGAATGATGTGGTCGATGTGGCGAAGGGGAGCGTCGCAGTAGGGGGCGGTGCAGCGCCCCCCGTCGCGAGTCTTGATCAAGTCGGCGAGGACGCCGGTGAAGTTTCGCTGGACGGAGTCGCCTCCGATGACGACGCCGTCGCGCGTGAACAGCCGCCGCCACACCTTCCGGCCCTCGCCGGTGGCCAGCAGGTCGACAGGGATGGGGCCGTGGCCGGGGATCTCCGCGGGGAGCGGGCTGTCGGGGTCGATCAGGGCCTCGACGGGGACCACGATCTGGACCTCGACGTCGATGTCCTCGGCCTTGGCACGACCGGTCAGGCGCTCGACGAGGGTGTCGGCCATGATCTCGCCCTGCCCACGCACCACCGGCTCGGGTTGCACCCACACGTCGTTGACGGCCTTGCGCAGCGCTGCGTAGCAGCTCACCGCTTGTTCGACGGGCAGGTGGGCGGTCAGATCGGCCATGCCGGGTTCGTTGGATCGCCGCACTGTCACGCGTCGTCCTGACCGGGCCCGACGGCAGCGGGCCTCGAACTTCTCCGGCGCCACCTCGGCTGCGATCTTCCGGGCGAGGTCGTGGATCCGCTGCACGCCGAGGGCCTCGATGCGCTTCTGGGCGAGCCGCTCGTCGACCTGGGCGCGTTCGTCTGGGTCGAGGTGCGATCCGGCATCGGTGATCACGGCGATCTTGTGCTCGCTCAGCATCCCCGCTGCGAACGGCTCTCGGATCAGGGTGTGGCCGGCGTGCAGATCGCGCGCGATGCGGACCCGCCTGCCACCTTCGTGGGCCGAGACCCGGCACGCGACGCCGACCCGGTCGGCGACCACCCGCTGCACCTGCTTCGGATCGACCACGCCGGAGTCGATCTGCTCGGCGGCAATCGCCCGTCCGAGCAGGAGAATCGCGTCGGCCTGCCGTGCGGCGACGGCATTCTTCTCCTCCTCGAGCAGCGCAACTCGCTCCGCGAGCGTCGCAACAAGGGGGGAGATGGACATGCCCCCATCTTACCGAGAGAATATAGTTCGAACAAGTGTTTGAAACGACGCCACGGCAGGTCGACCACGTATGCAAGGTGGGAGAAGGCGATCAACGAGAGCGGCAAGTCGGGTACGGCTCTCAAGCCGACCATATGATGCGGTGAAAGCCCCGGTACTCCGCAATGAGACGGAGCACCGAGGCCATCAGCCCCGCTCGCGCCTGCCGAGACCGGACACTCGAAGGCGTAGACCGGGAGCGCGCGAGGGGAAGCTCACGAACGCGTCACCACGGCCTCGATCAACCCGTACGGCCGATCAGCCGCGTAGAAGACCTCCCCAGGATTCTCCAACCCGAACGGCGCGAGATCGACCAGGAAGTGGTGCTTGTTCGGCGCGGAGAGGCTGATCGAGGCGATGGCAGGATGCGCCTCCAGCACCGCACGCCCCATCTCCCACAGCGTCTGCTGCAGAGCGAGGGAGTGCACGTTCGCGAACCGCTCGACGAGGATGGTCCGTACATCGGCCCAGGTCTTGTCCCAGTCCACGTCGGTGCCGGTGTAGCTCCAGGTCGCGACCAGCGAGGTCGACATGATCCGGTCGTGGGTCTCGGCGAGTGTCGTGTACTCGTCGGTGAGGAAGCCGGCGAACTCCGAGCCCGTCGACTTGAGCAGCACCAGATCCTTCAGCCCGGACGTGACGACGGCGCCGGACGCGTCGGCGACCACCTCGGTGGTGCGCACCTCCGGCCCGGTCCGCACCCACGTGTGGTCGTGCTCCTGCGCGCGCTGCCAGCCCAGCTCATCGACGGCGATCGTGGCGCCGGTGACGGGCTCCACGTCGTCGACGAAGTGGCGGGCCAGCGTGAGCGCGTAGTCCTCGATCTCGCGCAGCCCGTGCTCCTTGGCGAACGCGTAGCAGGTGTTCTTCTGCGTGTCGGTGGGCAGCACGCGGGCCTGGTCGCCGGCGAGGTGCGCGTCGGTGAAGTCGCCGCGCAGGGCGGTCGAGACCGTGACGTCGCGGATCTCGTGCCTGGTGTTCTCGCGGTAGATCCGGACGAGCCGGTTCTCCGCCTTCCCGTACTGGTTGGCTCCGAGGACGATGCCCACGGGTTCACTCCTGTCAGTCATGCCCGAACGCCCTGGTCCGTGCGGTGTGGATGGGGTTGGCCTCGGCGACGAGGTCGGCGAAGCGGTGGTTCGCGATCTTGGCGATCTCGATCAGCGCCGCGGCGTGCTCCTGGGTGGCGGAGTTCTCCAGCCGCTGCAGTCCCTCGCGCAGCAGGGCCTCGCGGCCCGCGGCATCGCGCACGCACGCGATCAGCGGGATGCCGAAGCGTTCCCGGTAGGCCGCGGCGAGGCTCTGGAACTCGGTCCGGGAGGTCTCGTCGAGGTGGGTGAGCCCGGCCGTGGCCTGGTCGCGGTGGGACTCCTCGCCGTCGTCGTCCCCGAGATCGGGGTACGTGCCCATCAGCGCCCGCTGCTCCTCGGCGGGCGCCGAGAACAGCGCCTCCTGGAACGCGCTCCGCAGGTCGGACGTGTCGGCGAACGGCCGGTGGTCGTACGCGCGGGCGGCGATCGGGCTGGCGCCCTGGAACAGCCGGTCGAACGTGGCGGCGAACTCGTCGCGGCTCATCGCGTTGACCTGGTCCAGCCGCACGGTCGGCGTGCCGGGAGCACCGGCGACGGCCGGCCCGTAGTCCTTGCCGATGTGGTGGAAGACGATGTTCAGCAGGATGGCGGTGATGCTGCCGAGCGTGATGCCGGAGCCGAAGATGATCTGCGCCCACTCCGGCACGGCCTTGGCCACGTCGGGCTGGGCGGTGACGAACATTGCCAGCCCGACGCTCGAGGCCACGATCACGACGTTGCGGTGGTCGTTGAAGTCCACCCGCGACAGGGTCTGGAAGCCGACGACCGCCACGGTCGCGAACATCGCCAGCGCGGCGCCGCCGAGGACGGGATGCGGGATGCCCGCGACGATCGCGCCCGCCTTCGGCACCAGCCCGATAAGGATCATGATCACGCCGGCGGCCGCGACGACGTAGCGGCTCTTCACCCTGGTCAGCCGCACGAGGCCGACGTTCTCGGCGAAGCACGTGTAGGGGAAGGAGTTGAGGACGCCGCCGATCGTGGTGGCGAGGCCGTCGGCCCGCAGGGCGCGCGCGACGTCGTCGCTACCGACCCGCTTGTCGACGATCTCGCCGGTCGCGAACACGTCACCGGTGGTCTCGACGGCCGTGATCAGCATGACGACGATCATCGAGATGATCGCGGCGGCACTGAACTGCGGCCAGCCGAACCAGAACGGTGTGGTCACCCCGAACCACGACGAGTCGCCGACGGCGTCGAAGTGCGCGTCGCCCAGCCCCCAGGCGACCAGCGTGCCGAGCACCAGCCCGATGAGCACGGCGACCGTGGCCATGAAGCCGCGGAAGATCCGCTGGATCAGCACGATGACGGCGAGCGTGCCCAGCGCGTACGCCAGGTTGCGCGGATCGCCGGGCTGGGTGTTGTTGCCGCCGCCGACGGCGTCGAGCGCGGCCACCGGCAACAGCGCGATGCCGATGATCGTGATCACCGAACCGGTGACGACGGGCGGGAAGAAGCGGATCAGCTTGCCGAAGATCGGCGCGATCAGGAACGTGGCCAGGCCGGCCACGATTACCGACCCGTAGATCACGAGCAGGCCTTGGGTGCCGCCGCCCGCCGCCAGCGCGATGGCGATCATCGGCGACACGGCCGTGAACGTCACCCCCTGCAGCAGGGGCAGCCGCACGCCGACCTTCCAGAACCCGACGGACTGGATGATCGAGGCGATGCCGCAGGTGAACAGGTCGGCGTTGATCAGGTGGATCAGGTCCCGTTCGGACAGCCCGATGGCGCCCGCCAGGAGGATCGGCACGATGACCGCGCCTGCGTAGAACGCGAGCACGTGCTGGAAACCGTAGACGGCGAGCTTGCCCGCAGGCAGCACCTCGTCGACGGGGTGGGGGCGGCGTTTGACGGAACCGCGCACGGGACACCTCTTCGTGGCTCGGGTGGGATCCCGGTCACCCTCCCCGACGCCACGACCACCCGGACACCCGCGGGACCGACGAAGCAACGCCGGTCCCGCCGCAGTGATTTGGATGATCCGACAGGTGGGTCACGTCTACCCTGGCGGCGATGAGCGGCGTCGGCGAGGCCACCGGTTCCCGCTTCGTCCGTCTCCAGAGCCCGGAGAGCCATCCCTGCCGTCCGGTCCACCTCGGTGTGTTCGCGCTGGTGAACGGGTTGCGCGCGGCCGGGGCACTCACGGAGCGCGAGATGGAGCTCCTTCGGGTGCACCACGCCTGGTACGACGCCGCCTACCCGAACCCGAGCACGATCGACCCGTACTGCTACGACCGCGACCGGCATCCGACAGCCGCAGCCTGGTTCAGGACGTCCGCCACCGAGCTGCTCGCCCGGGTCCACCCGTATCTGGAGATGTTGCGCGCGCACAACGTCGGTCTGGAGCTGCTGAGCTCGGACGTCCCCGGCCGCGTGGTGTACGAGGACGCGTACCAGGTGGTGGTCGTTCAGGACGGCCCGCGCCGACCCGGTTCAGTCCGGCGGCGTCCGGTCATCGAGCCGAACGCCGCCGATCCTGCGGCCGGCGGGGTGTTGCATCCCCTCCCGGCGTTGCAGTGGGCCTACCCGCTGTAGAGCTCGTCGAGCACGTCCGCGTACCGCTCGTCGACCACCCGGCGCTTCACCTTGAGCGTGGGGGTGAGCTGGCCGCCCTCCACGGTGAGGTCGTGGTCGAGGATGCGGAACTTCTTGATCTGCGCGACCTTCGCGTAGCGCTCGTTGATCTCGTCGAGGATGTCCTGGACGAGGCTCCGCACGCTGGGGTGCTCGGCCAGGGTGGGCAGGTCGGCGGGCAGGCCCTGCTGGGTGGCCCACGGCCCGATCTCCTCGATGTCGAGGGTGATCAGCGCGACGGGGTAGGGCCTGCGGTCGCCGTGCATCACCGCCTGGGAGATCCAGCGGCTGCTGCGCAGGTCGTTCTCCACGTTGGTGGGGGTGAGGTTCTTGCCCCCTGCGGTGATGATGATGTCCTTCTTGCGGCCGGTGATGGACAGGTAGCCGTCGTCGTCGATCGCGCCCAGATCGCCGCTGTACAGCCAGCCGTCGATGATCGTCTCGGCGGTGGCCTCCGGGTTGTTCCAGTAGCCGCTGAACAGTTGCGGGCCGCGCATGAGGATCTCGCCGTCGTCGGCGATGCGGACCTCGGCCTCGGGCACCGTGCGCCCCACGGTGCCGATCCGCACGTGGTCCGGCGTGTTGACGGTGCCGATCGCGGCGGTCTCGGACATGCCGTAGCCCTCGTTGACCGGCACACCGGCGGCGTGGAAGAAGCGCAGGATGTCGACCCCGATCGGGGCGGCGCCGGAGATCGCGTTGCGGATCCGGCCACCGAAAGCGGCGCGGACCTTGCTGAACAGCAGCTCCTCGGCGCGGTCGAACCCGGCCTGCAGCTCGGCCGGGACGGGCTGCCCGGCCTTCTGCAGCTCGCGCACCGCGAGCCCGGCCGACACGGCCCGCTCCCGCAGCTCGGCGGGAACCAAGCTGCTCACCCCGGCGTAGACCTTCTCGAAGATCCGCGGCACGGACGGGAGGACGGTCGGCGACACCGCCGCCAGATCGCCCATGATCGCCTTCGGCCCACCGCTGCAGTACGCCACCGCAGCCCCCACGCCGGCCGCACTGAGCACGATGACCTGGGCGTACACGTGCGCGAGCGGCAGGAACAGGTAGACGACGTCCGCGTCGGAGGTGAAGTCCAGCGCGACGGTGACGCGGCAGCACGCGGTGAGGGCGCGATGGCTGAGCACGCAGCCCTTGGGGCGCCCGGTGGTGCCGGAGGTGTAGATGATCAGCCCGGGATCGTCGGGTCGAACTGCCGCGACACGGCGCTCGATCTCCGACTGGTCGCCCTGCCTGCGCAGTTCGGCCAGCGTCGGGACGCCCGGCGCGTCCCCGTCGATGGTGACGACGTGGCGCAGGCTCGGCAGGGACCCGCGCACCTGCTCGACCTTCGCCACCTGGGCGGCGTTCTCGCAGATGACGGCGACGGCGCCGGAGTTGCCGATCACCCACTCGCACTCGTCGGCGGAGCTGGACGGGTAGATCGGCACGGTCACGGCGCCGGCGAGCGCGATGCCGACCTCGGCCTGCAGCCAGTCGGGACGGGTGTCGGCGAGCACGCAGACGCGATCGCCGGGAGCCACGCCGAGCGCGATGAGCACGAGCGCGATCTCCCGCCCGATGCCGTCGAGCTCGGCGTAGGAGATGTCGTGCCAGGCGCCGTCGCGGGCGAACCGCTGGGCGGGCCGGTCGCCGAAGCGCTCGGCGGCGAACCCGGGCAGTGCGGCGAGCGTGGCCGGCAGGTCGGAGAGCGACGCGGCGCTCTCGGTGGTCTCGGCGGTCATCGGGCACCCTCCGTGGCTCGATCGGACGTGGTCTTCGCCGGTTTCGCGACCGGTGGCGGCTGCGCTGCCGCGGCCAGCGCCAGCAGCTCCTCGATCCCGGACTCGATCCCGCGGGCGAGCACGGCGAGATCGGGGACCGTGTCGTAGTCGCCGGTCAGACCGAAGGTGACGGTGCCGTTGTAGGAGAAGATCCCGACCGCGGTGCGCAGGGACGCCGCTAGCGGGATGGTGGGCGCCGTGTGCAGCATCCGCCGGCCGGCGAAGTAGACCGGGCGCTGCGGGCCGGGCACGTTCGTGGTGACGGTGTGGAAGCTGGTCTGCGGCAGCTGCATGGCCAGCCGCTGGCCGGCGGCGAGCAGCAGCGGCAACGCGAAGTCCGACAGTTCGGTGAGCCGGGCGCCGGCCACCGCGCCCTTGGTGCGCTTCACGTCGTCCATGCCGGCGCGGATCGCCTTGAGGCGCGCGAGCGGATCGGCGGTGCCCACCGGGAGATCGACGAAGACGCTGGACACCTTGTTGGCGAAGACGCCCTGCTCCTCGTCGGTGCGCACCGACACCGGCACCATCGAGCGGACGATCTGCCCGTCGACGAGCTCGCCGCGAGCCTCGAGCAGGTCGCGGAAGCCGCGGGCGATCGCGGTCAGCACGACGTCGTTGACGGTGCCGCCGAGGCCGGCCCGGATGGCCTTGACGTCGGCGAGCTGGGCGTGCGCGGACGTCCAGCGCCGGTGCGGCCCGAAGGAGCCGTTCAGCGAGGTGGACGCGGGCGGCAGCAGCTTCGGCGCCATCCCGGCGATCGCCCGGGCGGCCTCCATGCCACTGTCCAACGACGAGCGCGGGGTGCGCAGCGCGCCGGCCAGGCGCCGCCAGCCCTCGATCGGGCTGACCAGCCCGGCGAGCGAGGTCGTGGCGAGCTCGACGGTCGACGGCGCCGGCCGCGGCGTCCACGGCTCGGGCGCGGCGGGCGGCGCGGGTTTGCGCTCGAAGTCGAACATCAGTGCCATCAGGTCGACGCTGGCCACGCCGTCGACCATGCAGTGGTGCACCTTGGAGACGATCGCCCACTGGCCGTCCTCCAGGCCCTCGACGACCCAGATCTCCCACAGGGGCCGGTGCAGGTCGAGGTGCTGCGACATGACGCGACCGACCAGCGCGTCGAGCTCCGCGCGGCCGCCCGGGGACGCGACCGCGGTGCGGCGCACGTGATAGGCGAGGTTGAAGTGCTCGTCGTCGACCCAGCCGGGGCGGCCCACGTCGAGCGGCAGGCGCTTGACCACCTGGCGGTAGCGCGGGACCAGCGGGATCTTCGAAGCGAACCGGGTGATCAGTTCGTCGTGGCTCGGTGGCGGTCCTTCGAACACTGCGACGCCGCCGATGTGCATCGGGGTGTTGGCCGACTCCGCGTAGAGGAATGCGGCGTCCATGACGCTCATCTGGTCCATCAGGTGGGGCAACCCCTTCGTTGCACAGATCTCTGGTGTGTCCGGTTCTGACCGATCGGGTAGGGCCCGACGTGGCAGGCCCGTGACATACTGAGACACATTGCCGTTGTGTATCAAGTGTGCGACGGAGGGTGATTGCTGTGCCCGACCTGAATCGGCCCGATCCCGCGCCTCCACTCGGCCTCCTGCTGACCGAGCCGGCGCGCGGTGCGTGGCGGCTCGGTCAGCTCGCCGCGCTCGCCCCCGTACTGGCCGGTGCGCCGCGCGGCGAACCGCACGGGGTGCTCGTCCTGCCCGGCCTGATGGCCACCGACGCCAGCACCCTGGTGCTGCGCGGCGTCCTGCGCAGGCTCGGCTACGACGTGGTCGGCTGGGACCTCGGGCGCAACGTCGGGCCCACTGCCCGCGTGCTCGACGGGATGCCGGCCGCGCTCGAGCGCATGGCGCAGCGGTCGGGCGGGCCCGTCTCGGTGGTCGGCTGGAGCCTGGGCGGCATCTTCGGCCGCGAACTCGCCCGCACCCGGCCCGAGCTCGTCCGGCAGGTGATCACTCTCGGTAGCCCGTTCGCGCTCACCGATCCACGGCAGAGCCGGGCGGATCGCACCTACCGCCGCTACGCCGGCACGCACGCGCGCGGGCGGGTGCCCACGCGCGCGCAGGTGGCCCGGCCGCTCGAGGTGCCGTCGACGGCCGTCTACTCCCGGCGCGACGGCATCGTCGCCTGGGAGGCGTGCACGGCGTCGGAGTCGCAGCTGCACCGCAACGTCGAGGTGCGCTGCGGGCACCTGGGGTTCGGGGTGGACCCGGCCACCCTGTGGGTGGTGGCCGACCGGCTGGCCACGCCGCCGGGACGACAGGACCGGTTCGTGCCACCCACCGCGCTGCGCCTGCTCTATCCCGTCGAGGCGGCGGCATGACCGCAGGCCTCGCCGACGACATCGACCGGATGGTGCCGGAAGGCACCAGCCTGCCCGCCGCGCTGCCGGCCGACGTCTTCACCGCCGCCGTCGACACCTACGCGTCCCGGCGCCGCCTCGACATGCAGGCGCTGGCCCGCCAGCTCGGCGTGCCCCGGGCCACCCTCTACCGGAAGGTCGGCAACCGCGAGCAGGTGCTCGACGAGGTGCTGTGGTGGCGCACCCGGCGGGCGCTGGTCACCGCGATCCACGACGCGAGCGCGGTGCGGGGGATCGAGCGGGTCGTCGCGGTGTTCGCCTCGGTCCTGAGCGCCGTGGAGGGCGACGCATCGCTGCGCGCGCTGCTGGAGGCCGACCCGGAGCTCGGCCTGCGCATCCTCACCGGCACCCGCAGCCGGGTCGGCCGGGGCGTGCTCCGGGCGGTGGAGACGCTGCTGGTGATGGAGGCGGAGCGCGGCGAGCTCGTCACCGACATCGACGCCCCGACGCTTGCGTACGCACTGGTGCGGATCGCGGAGGGATTCCTGTACGCCGACCTCATCGCCGACCGCAAGCCCGACACCGACCGGGCCGTGCAGTTGGTGGAGGCGCTGCTGCGGGGTCTCGACTCCGCTCGCCGCCGCTGATCAATCCCCGCTGATCGATCTAGGCTGAAGCGTTGCTCCAGCTCGCGGATCTCGGGCAACCCGATCAGCTCGGTGAACTCGTCGAAGTTCGGCAAGTTGGTGAGTGCGGCGGCGGGGGAGCCGTCCCGCTGAATGGTGTGCAGCAGCGCCTGCATCCCGGCAGTGGCAGCCAGCAGTGCGCCGATCGGGCCCAGCGCCGCAAGACCTTCGAACAGGTCCAGGAGCTGACCACCCGCATCCGGCAGCGCTCGCGCGGCTAGTCCTGTGCCCGGCACGCCGCGGGGTCGCATTTTCATGATCGACATCGACGAGATGGACGTGGTGGGGGATTTCGAGTCGCAAAACCCCCACCATGTCCATCTCGCACGTGTCGATCATGGAAGCGCGCCGATGGGCCAAAGCGGCCCCTCCCAGTCCAAAGCTGCTTGAGAGGTGACGACCCCGCAACGGGACGTGCAGGCCTGTCCAGAGACGCGCACACGGTTGCGGCAGTGGTCTGGTGGGGTCGCGCATGCCGCGCCGGCCACCGCTGCATCGATCTTCCCGACCATCTCTGCCCGGGAGATCACCGCCTTGCCGCTCATGTGGCCGCACACTTCTTGGGCGCGACCTGGTCCTCCAGGATGCAGCCCGGCCACTCCGGCGCGGTCGCGAGCAGCTCACGCAGCCGTCGCCGCGGCGCGATAGGACTGACGAGCAGGTCAGCCACCGGCGGGGAACCGCAGCTCGTTGCGGTCGATCTTCGCGTGCGCGGCCGCGGCCGGGTCGATGTCGCACACGTCGGCGAAGCGCAGCAGGTACAGCAGCACGTCGGCCAGCTCGTCGGACACCCGGGCGCGCAGGTCCGCGTCCCACGCCTGCGGATCCGCCTCGGCGTCGGTCAGCCACTGCAGCTCGGCGACGAGCTCCCCGACCTCACCCGTCATCGCCATGAGCAGGTTGCGCGGCGTGTGGAACGGCTCCCACTCCCGCGCCGCGGCGAACGACCGCAATCGGGAGATCAGCTGGTCGAGATCACCGGGCACACGGTCACCGTAGCCGGGTGGAACCGGACGGGCCCGGCGTCCGTCCAAGTGCCCATGACGAGCACCCAGCCCCGTCCCTGCCGGCGCCGGTCGGCGCCGTTGTGCCCGACGGTCGACTACGCGGCCACGCTCGCGACGGCACCCCGCACGGGCAGGTGCCCGATCCGGCTGGTCGGTGCGGTTCCGGGCGGACGGTCGCCGGGGCGGCGGCTGGCCGCGCTGGCCATGCGGGACGCCGACGCGGAGCTGACGTTGCGCTGGGGCGGCCACTGCCCGATCGACGACTGCACGGCGCCCTTCGGGGACTGGTTCCCCGGCCTGCTCGCGCGCCCGCGCGTGCCGGTGGAACGCGCTGTCGTGGCTGCCGAACGGGCCGTGGCGGAGGCGTCGGGGCCGGCGACGTTCGTGCGGGTCACCCGCCCTGCCGACGTGCCGGCGGCGATCGGCTGGGCGGGCACCGGATCGGATCCGGTGGGGGTGAGCGCGGTGCTGCGCAGCTGGGAGGAGCGGTTCGGTGCGCTGCTCGTCGGGATCACCGCCGACGAACTGCGCTTCGGCGTGGCCGCCCCGCCACGCACCCGCCACGAGTGCCTCGCCGTGGCCGCCGAGCACGTCGCGCTGTGCCGGGAGATCCTCGCCACCGACACCCTGCGCGGCTACGCCCGGTGCCTCCGCGAGGCAACGTGCTGGCGGTTGCGCTGGGAGCCTGCGGCGGTCACTCCGCCCCGGTGACCGCGACGAGCCCGGCCGCCGCGATGCCGGCGACGGCCGCGGCCTCGTCGTTCAGCGACGCATCGCCCGTCACGCCGACCGCGCCCAGCAGCGTGCCGTCCGCGTCACGCACGAACACCCCACCCGGCACCGAGAGGATCTTCCCGCCGGCCAGCGTGGCCACCGAGGTGAAGAACTCGGGGGAGTCGGCGGCGCGGGCAGCGATCGCGCGGTTGGTCATGCCCAGAGCGAGCACCCCGGACGCCTTGGCGACGGCGAGATCGGGTCGCAGGAACCCGGAGCCGTCCTGGCGGGCCAGCGCGACGATCGCGCCACCCGGGTCCAGTACGGCCACCGTGAGCGGGTTGAAGCCCTGCTCCGTGCCGTGGGCCAGCGCTGCGGTGACGATCGTCTGGGCCTGGTCCAGCGAGATGCTCATGATCGCGAACCTTATTGCGCTCCGGGTGGACGCTATCGGCAGGGGAGCTTCACCACGCTGACGAAGAAGTCGTCGATCTGGCGGATGACCTCCATGAACCGGCTGAAGTCGACGGGCTTGGTGACGTAGGCGTTGGCGTGCAGGTCGTAGCTGCGCAGGATGTCCTCCTCCGCGGCCGAGGTGGTGAGCACGACCACCGGGATGGACCGCAGGTTCGGGTCGGACTTCACCTCGGCCAGCACCTCGCGGCCGTTCATGCGCGGCAGGTTGAGGTCGAGCAGGACCAGCCCGGGCCGGGGTGCGTCGGCGTACTCGCCCTCCTTGCGCAGGAACCGCAGTGCCTCCGCGCCGTCGGACACGACGTGCAGCGGGTTGCGGATCTTGTGGTGCTCGAACGCCTCCCTCGTCATGAGGACGTCGCCCGGGTCGTCCTCGACGAGGAGGACGTGGACGTGGTCGGACGGGGAGGTCATGGCTTCTCCGGGATCGGATCGGGGACGACGGGGAGCGTGAAGCGGAACGTGGTGCCGGTGGCAGTGGAATCTGGCTGGTCGAGCCAGATCCGGCCGCCGTGGAACTCGACGATCTTCCTGCAGAGTGCCAGGCCGATGCCCGTGCCCGGATAGGAGTCCCGGGAGTGCAGCCGCTGGAAGATCACGAAGATCTTCTCGGCGAAGGCCGGATCGATGCCGATCCCGTTGTCGGTCACCGCGAACTCCCAGAATCCGCCTTCGCGCCGGACGCCGATGTGCACGCGCGGCGGGTCCGCGCCGTGGAACTTGATCGCGTTGCCGACGAGGTTCTGCAGCACGGTGGTCAGCAGCGACACCTCGCCGGTCACTGTGGGCAGCGGGTCGTGGGTGACGACGGCGCCGGTGCGGTCGATCGCGTCCGCGAGGTTGCGCTCGGCGTGCGCGAGCACGGCTTCCGCCGACGTCGTCGTCCAGCTGCCGCGGCCGGAGGTGCGACCGACCCGGGAGAACGCGAGCAGGTCGTTGATGAGCGCGCTCATGCGCTGGGCGCCGTCGACGGCGAAGTAGATGTACTGGTCGGCGCGCTCGTCGAGCTGTCCGCCGTAGCGCTTGGCCAGCAGCTCGCAGAACGCCGACACCTTCCGCAACGGCTCCTGCAGGTCGTGGCTCGCGACGTAGGCGAACTGCTCCAGATCGGAGTTGGAGCGGGCCAGCTCGGCGGTCTGGGCGTCGAGCTGCGCATTCAGCTCCTGGACGGACGCCAGCTCGCCGTTGATCCGGCGGCGCATCGCATCGACGGTGCCGCCGAGCTGCTCGAGCTCGCGCGGGCCGTCGACCTCGACGGGGAGGTCGAACTCGCCGCGCTCGACCGCCTTCACCGTCTCCTCGAGCGAGTCGATCGGGCGCATGATCACCCGGCGCGCCCACACCCAGGTGCCGGCGAACACCGCCACCAGCAGCGCCGCGATCACCGCACCCATCACGACCATGCCGGTGATGGCGCCGTCGAGGGCGGTGCGGCCGGCCGTGCGCTCCTCCTGCAGGTGGCCGAGCTCGGTGCCGAGTGCGGCACGCACCTCGTCGAAGAGGGCCTTCCCGGTGCCCGGATCGACGGGCGGGCGCCCGGCGGCCACCGCGGCGATGCTCGGCTCGGCGTAGCCCCGCTGCCAGGCGCCGGCCCGGACCAGGACGGCGTCGAGGTCGGTCTGCAGCGTCGGTGTGGACGTGAGCACTGCGCGCAGGTCGGCGGCGGCGCGGTCCTGGGCGATCCGGCCGTCACGGTACGGCGCGGCGAACTCCGGATCCTGGGTCGCGAGGTAGCCACGGACCCCGCTCTCCTGGTTGATCAGCGACGCGCCGAGCTGCTGCGCGGCGATCAACGCCGGCCCGGTGCGCTCGATCAGAGAGTCCCGCGCGGCGTCGAGCCGCATCAGTGCCAGCACCCCCAGCACGCCCGTGATCACCAGACCCGTGAGGCCGAGCACGGCGACGATCCGGAACCATCGGCGCAGCGACCAGTGGTTCCGCGCAGCACCGTCCACGGTGGTGGTCATGTGTGACCCGTTGGTGCCGGGTGGCTCAGCAGCACCACCGCGATGTCGTCGTCGTGGGTGACGGTCGACCCCGCCACCTTGGTCAGCACCTCGTCGACGACGGCACCGAGATCGGCCCGGTCGGCGAGCGACCCGGAGGGCAGCAGCTCGCACAGCCCGTCCACCCACAGCTGATCACCGCCGGGTGTGGCTCGGCCCTCGATCAGCCCGTCGGTGTAGAGCAGCAGATCCCATCGCGACCCGAGCGCCACCTCGACCGACTCCCAGCGCATGTCGGCGATCACCCCGAGTGGCAGCTGCGGGGTGAAGACCACCTCGTGCCAGGTCCCGCTACCGGTCTGCAGCACCGGTGGCGGATGGCCGGCCGACCACAGAAGTGCGGTCTGCCGGTCGGGCGAGATCCGCACCATCGTCGCGGTCGCGAACAGGTAGGGCTGGTGCCGTTCGTTGACCAGCACCTCGTGCAGGGTCGGCAGGATCTGCTCGGCCGGGTGCCCGGCGAACATGAGGGTGCGCCAGGCGATCCGCAATGCGACGCCGAGTGCGGCCTCGTCCGGGCCGTGCCCGCACACGTCGCCCACGAGGACCCAGATCGACCCGTCCGGGACGTGGATGGCGTCGTAGAAGTCGCCGCCGAGCAGCAGCCGGGCACCGCCGGGCAGGTAGCGGGCCGCATAGCCGATCTCGGCCGGGTCCAGCAGCGGGGCGGGCAGCAGCCCGCGCGAGAGGCGCAGGTTCTCCGCCGCGAGCAGGTTGGCCTGCGCCAGCTCGCGGGTGATCTGGTCGGCCCGGTGGCGGTGCACGGAGTACCGCACCGCGCGTTCCAGCGTCGGTCCGTCGATCCGTCCCTTGACCAGGTAGTCCTGCGCGCCGGCGGCGACGGCGGCGAGCCCGTGCGCACGGTCGGCGAACCCCGTGAGGACGACGACGGCGCCCGCGCCCCGGGTGCGCATCCGGACGAGCCCGTCGAGGCCGTCGCTGTCGGGCAGGGCCAGGTCGAGCACCACGCAGTCGATCTCCGGGGACCACCTGTCCTCGGCTTCGGCGAGCGACCGGACGCGGACGAGCTCGATCGACTGGCCGGTGTCGGTCAGCAGCTCGTGCACCAGCAGCGCATCGCCCTCGTCGTCCTCGACGAGCAGCACGCGCAGCGGGGTCTGGTCGATGTCCGCTTCCGCGGACGTCGCATCGGCGCTCATGAGGTCGGCATGCTCTTCTCGGACGGCACGGCGGGGGAACCCGTCCGACGCAGTGTGGCGGCTCGTTGCTGAACCGGCCCGGTCACCTCTGCCCGGCGTCCTCGCCAGCCTGTCCACAAGCGTGACCTCGGCTCGGCGCAACCTACCAGCGTCGCTGAGCGAGCCTGCTCGTCACACGCCTGCCGGATCGTGGGCACCGCTGGGATCCAGCGGGGTCGGCGGCGGCACGAGCGCGGCGCCGCCACCTCCGCCGCCCGACTCGTCGACGGTGATCTGGACGGCGCTGCCGGGATCGACCTGCGTGCCGGCCAACGGCTGTTGGCCGGTGACCTCGCCGGTCCTGGCCGGCCCGGTGATCGGGTCCAACGCGACGCCCGCAGTGAACGCCAGCCGGGTCGCGTCGATCATGTCGAGGCCCACGAGCGCCGGGACCAGCACCTTCTCCGGTTGCACGGCATCCTCCGTCTCCCCGCCGGGACGGCGGTGCGTACCGGGTACCCCGTCCCGGGTCCGATCATCCGTCGTGCGCTTGACCTGAAGTCCGGTTCAGGTGTCACGGTGGTGGTCATGACGAGCGTGAGCAGGGGGTTCGCCGATCTGGGCCGGTTGATGACCCGCATGACCGGTGACGAGAAGCACGGACCCAGCGCCACCTCCACGCTGGACGTGCTGTGGGTGTTGTACGACCGGGTGCTCCGGGTGGATCCCGCCCGGCTCGACGATCCCGATCGCGACCGGTTCCTGCTGTCCAAGGGGCACGGGCCGATGGCGTACTACGCGGTGCTCGCCGCGAAGGGGTTCCTCGATCCGGCTGTCCTCGACGGGTTCGGCGGCTACCACTCGCTGCTCGGCCACCATCCCGACCGGACACTCGTGCCCGGTGTGGAGATCGGCGCCGGCTCGCTCGGGCACGGGCTCGGCCTGGCCGTGGGCACCGCGTTGGGGCTGCGGATCAGCGGCCGGACCGCGCGCGTGGTGGTGCTCACCGGCGACGCGGAGCTCGACGAAGGCAGCAACATGGAGGCGATCCAGTACGCCGGCCGGGCCGGCCTGGACCGGCTCACCGCCGTCGTCGTCGACAACGACTCGACCACGACGGGCTGGCCCGGTGGCATCGCCGCCCGGTTCGCGATCGAGGGCTGGTCGACCGTCGATGTCGACGGCCGCGACCACGACGCGCTGGAGCGCGCCTTCGCCACCGGTACCGGCGACCGACCGCACGCCGTCGTCGCCCACGTCGAGAAGAAGGACTCCTGATGACGACCGTGCTTGCCCCTGCCACCGTCCCCACATCTGGCACCGAGGACCAGCGGCAGCGCTTCTACCGGGTGCTGCCGGAGCTGCTCGCCGAGGATCCGCGGGCCGTTGCCGTGTTCGCCGTCGTCGGGACCGGCTACCTCGATCCCGACGCCGTGGCGCCGGTGCGCGATCGCGTCGTCGACGTCGGCATCCGCGAGCAGCTGCTCATCGGCGCCGCCGGCGGGCTGGCGCTGGCCGGCCTGCGCCCGATCGTGCACACGTTCGCGCCGTTCCTCGTGGAGCGCCCGTTCGAGCAGCTCAAGCTGGACATCGGCCATCAGGGCTCGGGCGCGGTGCTGGTCAGTGCCGGTGGCTCGCACGACTGGCCGGCGGGCGGCGAGACGCACATGGGCAGGCGCGACGTCGCGCTGCTCGACACGCTCGACGGCTGGACGGTGCACGTGCCCGGCCATCCCGACGAGGCGGAGGCGCTGCTGCGCGCCGCGCTGCCCGGCGACGACCGCGTCTACCTGCGGCTCGGCGGCACCTCCAACGCCGTCGCCCGACCCGTCGCCGACGGGCGGATGCAGGTGCTGCGTCGCGGCTTCGGGCCCACCGTGATCGCGGTCGGTCCGCTCGCCGATCGGGTGCTCGAGGCGACCGCCGATCTCGACGTCACGGTGCTGTACGCGGCCACCGTCCGCCCCTTCGACGCCGCAACGCTGCGCGCCACCCTCGGTGAGCCCGATGTCGTGCTCGTCGAGCCCTACCTGCGCGACACGTCCACCGCGGAGGTGGCGCGTGCACTGCGCGGCACCCGGCACCGCGTGCTCGGACTCGGACCGGGACCGGCGGAGCTGCGCCGCTACGGCACCGTGACCGACCACGATGCCGCGCACGGGCTGGACGTGCCCGGCCTGCGCCACGCGATCACGACTTTCGTCGGTGCCCGGTAGCCGAAAGGTGACATGGGAACCACCCCCGAGAGGGAGCCGCTTCCCTCTCGGGACGATTACGGGGGAGGGGTGTCCGAGCCGATGATCGACACCATGAGCACCGCTGCCCTCTCTCGCGCCCCCGTCGACCTGCCCACGGTGCTGATCACCGGCGGGCGCGGCGCCCGCGCCGTCAAACGGGGTATGGACGTGGTGGGCGCGTTGGTCGGGCTCCTGCTCACCCTGCCGGTGCTGCTCGTGGTGGCGCTCGCTGTGCGCATCGAGGGCGGCCCCGGGGTGATCTTCCGGCAGCAGCGGGTCGGCCAGCACGGACGACTGTTCACGCTCTACAAGCTCCGCTCGCTGCGGCCGGTCGGCGACGAGGGCGACCTGCGCTGGAACATCGACCACGACTCCCGCCTCGGAGCGGTGGGTCGGTTCATCCGCGCGACCAGCATCGACGAGCTCCCGCAGCTGGTGAACGTGCTGGTCGGCGACATGAGCCTGGTCGGTCCGCGGCCGGAGCGGCCGTACTTCGTCGAGCAGTTCTCCCGGGAGATCCCGGGCTACGCCGACCGCCACCGCGTGCCCGTCGGGCTCACCGGGCTCGCCGTCGTCGAGGGATTGCGCGGCGACACGTCGATCGCGGATCGGGCCCGGGTCGACAACGCCTATGCCGAGTGCTGGTCGCTGTGGCTCGACGTCGAGGTGCTCCTGCGCACGGTCACCCACCTCGTCCGGCGCTGAGTCCATACCGGGGGGAATCCGGCGACACGCCGGGGTGCTACCGGCGGTACGCCCAGGTCAGCGAAGAATGCCATCATGGCCCCATCGGTACGTGATACGAGGGGGTACGGGTGCTGATGGGGGAGACCGGGGTGATGCGCGCGCGCCTCGTCGAGGGGGCGATACGGCTGGTCGACGAGTACGGCGCCGACGGCTTGCAGGTGCGCAAGCTCGCCGCGGCCGTCGGCACGTCGACCATGGCCGTCTACACCTACTTCTCGGGGATGCCCGGCATCCTCGCGGCCGTCCGGGCCGAGGGCTACCGCCGGCTGACCAGGTCACTGAGCGCGGTCCGCCAGACCGACGATCCCGTCGCCGACCTGGTGTCCGGCGCGCTGGCCTACCGGCAGGCCGCCGTGGACGGTCCGCATCTGTTCGCTCTCGCCTTCACGCGCTCCGCGCCGCTGGACCCCGGCACGGACGGGCAGCGCTCGGCGGCCGAGGAGGGTCGGGCCGCCTTCGGAGTGCTGCTCGCGCTGGTTCGCCGCGCCGTCGACGCCGAGCGGTTCCGGGAGATCGACGCGCGCTCGGCCGCCACTCAGCTGTGGACGGCGCAGCACGGCGTCGTGATGCTCGAGATGTCCGGTTTCCTGCGCCCCGATCCCGGCTACGCGGTGCGCGAGGTGCTCGTGCCGCAGACCGTCAACCTGGCCATCGGGTTCGGCGACGAGCCCGGTTCCGCCCGTCGGTCCGGCGAGGTCGGCGTCGTCAACTGGGAGAAGGTCGCCGCTTCCCGCTGAGGTCGTGGCGATCTGCCCATCCGGCTCCGCGGGGTGGGGTCGCGCTGCGATCATGACGCGATGGTCGTCGCGTTGACCGCCGCCGCGCGGCGGGTCACGTCGCTGCACGTGTGCTGCGCGGTGCTGGTGGGGGTGATCCTGGCCCGACCGGTGCTGGTGCCGCTGCTCGGCGCACCCGGGGTGCGGACGGCGGCCACCGTGTTCGTGGCGGTCTGCGTGCAGGCGTTGCCGTTCCTCGTGCTCGGCGTGGTGCTCTCCGGCGCGATCGCGGCGTTCGTACCCGCCGGCGCGGTCGAGCGGCTGCTACCGCGGCGGGGCGCGGTGCCGGTGGCCGGAGCGGCGGGGTTGCTGCTGCCCGGGTGCGAGTGCGCGTCGGTACCGGTGGCGCGGCGCATGATCGGCCGCGGCGTGCCCGACGCGGCCGCGCTGACGTTCCTGCTCGCGGCCCCGGCGATCAACCCGGTGGTGCTGGTGGCGACGACCGTCGCGTTCCCCGGCGAGCCGCTGATGGTGCTCGCGCGCGGGATCGCCTCCTTCGCGACGGCCTGCGTGATGGGCCTGCTGTGGCAGCGCCGCGGCCGTCCGGAGTGGATCGCGGCGCGGGTGCGCACGCCGGTCGCGACCGAGGGCGCGTCCCGCTGGGCGGTGTTCGCCGAGACCGCACGGCACGATCTCGTGTCGGCCGGCGGGTTCCTTGTGGTCGGCGGGCTCG
>Ga0307513_10004056_pt1 | contig 19631 bp, 22 predicted proteins | sample 15_EM_MG_FD_202174 | JGI IMG/M metagenome (GOLD analysis project Ga0307513, IMG submission 202174) | Populus trichocarpa ectomycorrhiza microbial communities from riparian zone in the Pacific Northwest, United States - 15_EM | ecosystem: Host-associated > Plants > Roots > Unclassified | place...
CCGCACACTTCCAGAGCGTGCCAGATTTCTCTCCCACTTTCCGTCCCTAGGTCGTCCTTCTTTTGCGTTGTGCCGATTCATATCCGAGATAGGTGTATCGTGGCCGAGGGTAGTATTATGCCACCTGCCGAGGGTAGTGTTGGTCACCGAGGGTGAGGATGGATGTTCGGCTCTTGCTGGTGTTTGTGTTTCATCGTTGATGAATCGGTGTTTGGTGATGTCGCACCAGATATGCAGGGTTAGGGTGTTAGGTGGTAAGAAGCTAATAGTGGTGGAACACTCGTGAAGCCATCATTCGTTTTAGGCTTATAGCTAATCGTAGTCGCATTTCCCATCCAGTGGGAATGGAGAATATATGGTGAGCAGCCTAAAGGGGTTAATCTCCAACACAAAAAATATATAAAAAAAGAAGTAAAGAAGAGGTGGTGCCCGAGCGGCCTACCAGGGGTTGCAGTCGGAGTGCCGTCGACGGCCGTCGGACGACGTTAGTCCTCGTCTTTTGTCGTCCGGACGACCTTGGCGTCGCCCCGTCCAGGACGAGGACTAGCGTCGTCGGACGGCCGTGTCCGACTAGACGACTGAGAGTGCTGAGAGGAAGCGCTACAAGACAGCGACTGAGCGGGTTACCCAAATCTAGTGAGCCCGGAAAACTCCCATCCAGAGAAGGGAAGCGTTGACAATTGTTCCATATCCTCACCCCAAGCGACAACCCTACCCCAGCCACCCACAGCTCTACTCAACGCTCACGTATCGGCTTTTCCCTACGACACAAGCATCCTATGTCATACCCCCAGCTTCTAGGCCTTCCCTCCCAATACGCTTGCCGACCCGCAACAGCAAATTCAGGGCCGAAAAGAGGCATTGGATTGCGAAGAGTTCGGCCTAAACCCGGCTGTCGTCGCTGATGACGACATATCTCTTGGCAAAGGAAAGCATAGCATTTGCGAGGTTAAGATTGAAAAGTTCAAGTACAACACAATCTACCAGCGTGATGAACTGAGATCTCCAAAGGCCTAGATTCCGCTTTTTCAAAGCGTAACCGCTTCCCCTAAGACGCCATCCCTAGTGGTAAAAACGGAGTTTCATCGTAAGCTAGAGGCTGAAATCCCTAATTGACCAGACCAGCTAAGTAGCCACTTGGATAGCCCCACACTAAATGTCACCGGGTGGGGGATCTAAAATGATATCCCCAGAGCAAGGAAACTATAGGGAAAATTAGCCAAGTTTCCTTCCTATAAATTCTCCAGACATTGCGAGCGTTTTTGAGAGTGGGTGCGATAGATAAAAGGCAAACGCCCGAGGACCAGCTCCCTGTGTTGAATTAAGCTCTGAGGCACTTAAATATTCATTCAATGCTAAATTCATGAAAAGGGTACCGCGGGGGGTTAAAAAAACGCGAACCCCTTCGGGTAACAACCAAGTACCCCAGGTTAAAACCAGCAATAATAATTCGGACAACTACAACAAGAGAAACAAGAAAAGATTGAGTGCACTTGGGGATTTGCTGTACCATTTTGATTTGGTTGCGATGGTTTGGTTATGATGAAAGGTTTGGTTGCGACCGAAGGAAACTTTCACCGATTTTCAGCTGGGGTACAGTACTCAGTTGATACCCGAAGGAGTTCGCGTTTTTTTGACCCCCCGCGGTATCACCGCCGGGGGGGGCAGGCACCGAGGTGGATGCAACCCAACACAAACGAATGATATAGGAAAGAAACACATGTTACGAAGCGATTGTTTGCGGACAATGGGAGACAATGACAATATTTTCAACACCCTGTTCCATCTTGTTATTATGCGTGGACAAATTAACCGATCACCCCGATGAGCGTGGCAACCTATCCCTTCCGGACCCACAAAAATCATTACCACTTAACAGGCAGCCCATAATACTTTCCCTTTTTTTTATTAAGGCTGATAGATGGTATACAAGTACTGAATACTGCCATGTATTTAAATCATTTTTACTTATTTTTCTTAGTTAAGTTGGGGTTGTTGAATTGAGGAGGTTGACAACATCACCGAGAAAATTATGAGCATCGTTGATCGGTTAATTTTGTGTTGGAAATAGCAGTTGATAGCCGCACTTGGCGTGGGATGTGCCCGCTCTCTGTGGCCGCAGGGGCATACGTACGCACTAGCCAAAGGACGCGCAAGCTCTGAAAATGCTTTCACTCCACTTGTTTTTCTTTCCTTCTTACCTTTTCTCACAACACACCTTTCTTCCAAAAACACAACTTTCCTCAAGTCTTTCCTTCCACCAAGTTGACATCAATCAATCATGATTCTCATTTCCACCTAAGCGGTTTTAGTCCACTGCGTAAAATCCTCACGGTAAATCATTACCTCCGCAACCAACAAACAACATTTTGTCCACGCACAATACCGAGTGAGCGATGGTGACTCCCACCTACCTTCAATCCAATATACACAACACAATTCTCACCAATATCTCTCAATAACCTCAAACATCATCTATCCACAATACCCCTAGCCTCCTTCATCAGTTAGTTCGAGAGTCTTGCTAATAAGACTACCCCCGGACGGGTCTTGAGTTTCGCCCTCCTTCTCAGGTCATCCCATTCTACAGTACTACTATAAAAACTAGAATAGTTGAGAACGTCACTTTGACGTTGGACTTGCCCCTCCTAGTAAGGTCTATTGTCTCAGCTGAGGGCTAAAGGATCCTTTTCACTATATTCCCCCCCTTAATCCAAAGGGGGGGATTCTAGACGTCCTAGCTTAATTCTCAATTATTCCAATTCTCATCATACGGTAGTCCGCCCCAGCTATCCAGCTTCAACGAGTATTTAATCGAGTGAGTATCTGTGAAGACTCCTGGGCCCCCACCCCTTCAGCATGCCAGCGGATCCAGTATGCATATTTCCTGACACTGCAGGACTCACAGGGGTTTAGATAGCTGGAACTTCCTTACACCTGAGCAGGTGCAACACGCGCCGCCACGGGCCGCCCTTCTCACATGCCACAAAGCCTTTGCACAATCCTGACCAACTACTGCGGAATTCCGAACCCTGCAGAACATGAAAAAATAAGTGATCCAGTTATGGTAAGATTGGTGGCATCGTGGACACCTGGCTTCGCGGGAACAACCGGAACCTTGGCCCACGACCACGTAACCTTCGCTCCGAAGGCTACAAAAACGTCGAATACTCTCCCATATCATTGGAAATGCCCCTGTTCCCTCCACCATACAAAATGATCCCACGTAAGTACCCATTCAACAAGTCCAATCAGCATTATGCACAGACCTCTTCTATGAAGATACAGCATTACTGATCAATGGTTCTTCGGGTGCCGCGGCAATCAAATGTTCTGAAAATTTTTCACATTTCGCGAATTGCCTCCGGCCTGCAGATGAGATCCCTCCTGGGGATCACAAAATATCATTCGCTCAAATAGTCCCTGTGGAGGGGAATCGAGATTACGGGATGGCGTGGGACTACTCTAGCAGAAAAACTAACTTAGCAATAGATTATATACGTTGTTGTCGATCCGAAACAAACCGAGGCTTTATTCGTGGCGTCCAATAGGGCATCTCAACTCTGAGAGCACGATCTTCTCTAGCCCCGGGATGCGTGAGTTGAATAGAAAGATACCTACCTTCATCCAATCGTACTGTATCCAGAGGATTGATAGCAGGAGGGTTCTCAATATGTGAACTGCAAGAGTAGAACTCTACCCCACTAATCTATTACGAGGGCAGTTTAGAATGTGATTAAATGAGTTAACTAATTGACATAAGGAAGTATCAACAGAGGAGCGACCTACACTCTAGAACCCCTGAAGGTCATCCTGTGAGCTGGTTTCTGAGAGCCCGGCGGAGTGCTGCTTGATAGTCATTCTTGAAACTATAGACAGAAGCAACAGCCGGGCCGCCAGAAACGCCGACATAGTTACGTCCACCCGAAAATATTGCACCTTACCTTCTAGGAACAGAAGCCTGTGCCGAGCCCTGCAAACAGAGCCATGAGGCTTCCGAGAAAACACAGTGCTACCTTTCGGGCACCAAACGCGAACACCATCCCTGCAGTAACAGGAAGTGAGTGGTGTCGGTAATGCCAGTAACCATGGGGCCGCGACGCTTATGTCGGCCCCACAATGCCAACTTGAAAAATGAAAATATTTCATCCCATAACTAACGTACTCCACGGCATAGCCATAGCCAGCCACATGTGAGTTTAGGCGATGCAATTGGTTGGGCCCCGGTCGGGATTGCAATAGTGGCTAGCATTTGGGTAGATGGCCTGCTGCGACGGGCGCTTGCTATGCCATGGAATATATTAAACTTGTCTTTCCTTTTAAAACGGGAATGAATAAACATCAGACAGCCAAATCGCGTTATATGAGATGATTCGAATATATTCCTTTGATTCGGATTGGCGAGCCTATTCCTTCCGGAGCAACCATCTCTCCCTTCATTTAGCGACACAGCCGGTATTTTTACTTTTATTTTTTCTCCAATTTTATTGTAAAATACCACGGTAGCGATCATCAGAAGCTCTTCATAAAACACTCCTGCGCACATACCTGTAATACAGAATAACTTTCAATCTCCGATTCGACCGACTGTGTCATTTCCGCGTGGACACGGCAGTCTCCAACGAATCACGACCGGAACCAAGCTCATGGCCTCTGCATAGGGGTCTCTCCCGAGGACACATTACCAGCAGAGATGTTGTGTGAGCCCAGCCAACTGGCTCTGACACCTGTCAGTAGCGTTGGGCCCAGAAACCCGCTCAAGTAAATGCAACTGTCTCCCTGGATAAAAAATTTGTCTTATAATAGCCTCACACCACCTCAGTTAGGCTAAGACAACTTGGCATATTTAAGCTTAGAAAGTCCCGAGTGGCGGTGACTCCCGAGCCGTTGTGGAGATTCCAGGGTTAGGTAAACAAGATGAGCGCAACCTCCTTCCACGCCAAACCTCATTTAGCGCGCCCCCCCCCCCGCCCTTGAAGGTATTATGGGAACAAAGTCAGGTATTCCTCTCAAACCTATCGCCACTCACTCGTGTCTCCTTCGGCGCTCCTCGACGGGTATCCCCACTCCCTCTTTCCTTTTTGTCTCTCGTGCGCCCTTCTGACCGCAGAGGATAGGAGGGGCCACCTGCAACTGCCCTCCTCATGTGCAGTAAAACATGGGGTCTTCTCAGCCTCTAACTGGCCTGTCATTCCCACCGGCTAGCCAGCTTGTCTTTAGTTAACGCCAGATTCACCTGTCTAATGCGCCCTCCAATGCCGAGCCATGACACGTGTGCTGCGGCCCAGCAAAAAGGAGTGCATACATATCCCACAGGCGCAGGTTTGTGTCGACGGCGCCTATTAACTGCGTTTCGATATATACGATCCCGATTGGAAACAGGGGCGCCGATTTTTTCCACTTTGCCAATTCCCTCTCGCCCCCATAGATATCGCCCTATTACCCTAGCGAGAGGGCACAGTGGGGGCAAGCTAGCTGCGCACATCTGAATGTGGGTGCTCACGGTGTTTACGCTAGGAATTCGCTGTAATTGCAATTGCGACGGAAGGGGCCTGTGAGTTACAAAAGAAGGCGACGTGCAGTACAAACCCCAGTGCTCGTACCGCATTCAGATAGCGATACACGAGGGCACGCTGATCATTGGGATTGCCATCGTCCCCCAACCCCGTACGGCATAGTCTGCGGGGCAATACAAAATGTCCCAATCCGATGCCACATTATTAAACGGAGATCCGGCGAAGTACTAATAAGGTATGGGCTGGTTAGTTACCAGAGTAGACCGGCACTTCGTTAGACTCTGGGGTGAGTTTTAATTCGGTAACCGCGGGATCACAGATTTGAGCTCGCTTGCTAACACTCGTATAGTACGTCCCGTAGCCTCCTACTTTTTCCCTACAGATTAAACGTCCTAGCACGCAAGACAGTGGCGGAAAGCCCAAATACCGAATCTGTCAAGGGATCTCTAAACGGGTCTCTTATCCTTCTCCGTTACCGGTACTAGTCCACCGGTGTTACACACCGCCACTTTTGCTAATAATCACTTAAAGGTGGTTGGGCTGGTTCCCTCCCTCGTCCTCGTCCAATAGTCCAGCCTGCTTCGCGACCCGAGTCTCGAATTTCGGTCCCACCGATTGTGCGAAAAATCTGATAAGATTGGGTTTACGCGTCGGAAGGGGCTAGAGCGATGTTCCTCCCCGAGCTCCTCAGATCATGGTTTCCAACGCATCGGCATTGGGTCCTCGCACGGACCTGGATCCACTCCAGCTCCCCCCCAATTCGGGGCGGCCATTCGGCAGATCCGTTTTACGGGCTTTCTGCTAGCGGTGTTGCTGTTTTCCACACACTCTTTTCTTTTTCTTTATTGTTCCCGGAGTTGCTTCAACATTTCGAGTTCCTATGCTTGGCAAATATTTCTCTCCCTCATCACCTTTACGCGATAAGAACCTTTCATACAATTCGCGCTCTGTCCTACTTAATCTGTGCTCTTGCATTCTAGCGCTTCCTTCTAAACTGTTTGTGCGCGGTCTAGGGATGGATATATATATTTTGGTGGGTTGTGCGTTAAATGTGTTAAATAAGCCCCCTTGAAGACTCCCTTGGTCCAACCCCGAATACCTACAAGACTTGTTTTTCACCATCGACAACTCGCTTCCCAGGTTTTATATATCTAGTTCCAAAGAGATAACTTTCAACTACGGTCAAAGTTCTACAAGTGCTGGAGCTCACATGTCTTCATCTCCCTGGCCCAATGTACCACCTTCCATTGAGACGGGACTCTCAACGGACAGTTCGAGTCAAGAAGGGCTGCAGAACTACCTTATGGAGGCCGATGTAAGCTGCTCCTTTCTCCATTTCTCTCCCATTAGCATCATTCATACTTCTATAGCCCCCCTGAAACCCCCCCCCCCTCCTTCACGCATGGCCTCGCAAGACGATATTGCGCGTCCGGCTAAGAGCGATAAAAAAATGCCTGGAATCATCCTCGAAGCCCTGCTGTAACTGGCTGATAGTGCATAGCTGGGATGGGGTCCTCCGGGAAAAACTTCCTTATACCAGCTCTCCAAGATATGGTAATATTGAATTTAAACATACTAATATGTTCAGAGTGCTTCAGATTTCTCAAGTGATCAAGGGATTGGTGATGATTTGTAAGGATCTTCTATCTTCTTCAGGAGCACTACCTCATAACGAACGAAATAGATCGACCTATACCGCTAGTCTTGCCTCTAGCGTCTCAAATTATCAATACGAAAACGGTCGCAGATATAATGGATATCGCCAGGGGAGTAAGTTTCCCTTCTAAATCCGAACGGTTTTCAACCGTGTTAACCCTACAGACTATGTATTCCCAAATGATCAGGCACGTCGCATTCTCCGCCAATTCGTCCCGTATGCTAATGGGTATGCAGCAAGAAATTGAGCGGCTCCACTTACAACATCATATGATGTCTGTTCTGTTTGGCGGAAGATTGCACTGGGCCCCCATTGATCCCCATCCACAGAAAATTCTAGATATTGGCACGGGTACCGGATCTTGGGCAGTAGATATTGCCGATATGTATCCATCAGCCCATGTAGGTGCCCCAAAACGCTCCCCCGAAGATGGGAATAAATATATTCAGGACGAAAAAATCGGACAACTAACAATATTGACCCCACCAGGTCATCGGTACAGACTTAAGCCCTATCCAAAGCAGCTGGGTTCCACCGAACCTAGTCTATGAGATTGATGACGCAGAAAGTGAATGGACATACAAGCCAGATTCTTTCGACCTTATTCATACCCGCTACCTGATAGGGGCATTCAAGGACTGGCCAAAATTAATAAGAAGATCGTTCACGTTTCTCTCCCTCTCTTCCTTGCTCTTCGTCTCTCTCCATGACCTAACGTTCCATCAGCGCTACAAAGCCCGGAGGGTGGCTTGAATGCCAAGAAGTTGACAGCCAGTCCCGCTCTGACGACGCAACCCTCTCTCCAGACTCAGCTCTTGCAAGGTGGTGCCGACTTTTCAACCAAGCAGCAGAAATTTATGGACGGAGCGTTGTAGCAGCAGCAGAATTGGCGGATTGGATGGAGGATGCAGGATACGTGAACGTTACCAACCGATGTTTCAAACTCCCGAACAATCCTTGGCCTAAAGTCGTTCCTTCCTCCCTTCATATCCTTTTCCCCCAAATCAATTCTCAGCCCTTGATCTCCATTCCCCTCCCCCCTCCCCCTCACGAAGGAGCGAACTAACAAAAAAAAGAGGAACAGGACCGGAAGATGAAAGAAGTAGGAACGCACCAAATGATGAACCTCCTGGACGGTGTACATGCCCTCACGGTGGCGCTGTTCACACGGGCACTTGGCTGGACACTACCTGAGGTGGAGGCCTTCCTGGTGGATGTTCGGAAGGATATCAAAAATAGGAATATTCATTCTTACCATAATTTGTGAGCTTCCTCCCTCCCTCCCTTTCCAACTATCTGCCTTCGCCTATGTCCCCTTATTGTGCGCTAACGCGGCGGGCGGATAGTTATGTTGCTTACGGACAGAAACCGCTATAGTGCATGGGGTATCACTCGACCCGAGGGCCGAAGAGCAGATCAGAATTAAGTATAATACCGTAGCTAAGGGTGGCGGGGGGGGGGGGTATTGGGGTCAATTACATATTATCGAACCCTTTTCTCATTTTCATTCTGCTTCATGAATATACCAGCACCGATCACATCAAATACTTTGTGAACCTAGCGGAGCGTGAGCCAGTATCACGCCAAGTTAGACTAAACCTTAACAATCCCGTGTTCCGCACAGTAAACCGTTCCCCACCACCACCACTACTACTACCATACCACCGCCATAGCTACCGTAAATCACTAACCCCACACCGTGACACAGCGTCATACCTTTTTCTCTCCTACCTGCACCAATCCACTAGCATATAATATCACCGTTGGCCCACGGTCACTTAATTCCCAGCAGCGACACTATCAATCCCCCGTGCCCCAGTAAAACACCCTTACATGCAGCCCACCCAAGCATGTACCCGACGAACCGGTCACCATAGCCGAAAAACACCCCACCCTCGTGACCAAATTTTCACCGCCCCCGGATGCTGGGGTGAGCAGAGGATTGATTGATTGAGGGTGTGGGCGGGTGGAGAGGTTATAGTGCTTCAACGGCAAATGGGAATGTAGTACGAGCGCGGAAGGAGGTAAAGCAGTTCCGCACATGGGGTGGTGCAGGGTCTTTCCAAAGCGTGACACCGTTTTTTTTGCGTCTGAATAAGGTAATGGAGTTGTTGTCTACTGTTTCTCTGCCGCATCGGTATATATCCCCCGCATCTGCGCTATATTGGAGTGTCTTTTTGGGGTCCAAGCTTGCTCTTCCTCCATTTTCCACATCTCCGAACTTTTCCAATGGTTATTTGTTTGTTTGTTGTTAGCTTGGGTGGTGGGTGGATCCTGGTAGCAGGGTAATCTAACATATTTTGAGGTTGGAAAGATGGAGGTCCGAGGAGAAGGTTGGCAGAATAAGACTTGGATCGGTAGTATTGACTACCCGTGATTTAGGTCCTGAGTTTTTACGTGGTCCGGCAAGAAGTTATGGAGCAGTTATTCAAGGTTGACTAGTCATATATATCCCTGTCTGTCCCGGTTATTGGATTCCTACCCTTTCATCGGGAACGAGACCCTAAATAGAGGTCTTCCACGATGCTATGGAACAGTTATTTAAGGTTAACCAGCCGGATATATGCCTATCTGTTCCGGCTAATAGGCTCATACCCCATATATCACTAGCGCTCTAGAGCTAGAGCGTGAAGACAGAGGGTATTTGCTTATATTCTCCTAGCCGGATTATTCCACATGCGCCATAAAACCCCATTAAATCCACTCCCAGCGGTCAGTCCCCTCACCCCCGCAATCCAAGGTAAAGCACCTCGAGAAGGAACAGTGTCTTTTAGACAGGATATAGCGTATTTAAGTTGAGCCCGCCGGGTCTTATTACCCGGTATCCGGGGCCTTGTTAGCCCGCGCTGTTAAGCCTATCCCGGTTTAGTTTAGAGATCTCCGCTGCGCAACCCGATAGAGTTTTTACTGAATGTATTATATCTCCTAGGAGCCCAGCCGACCGAAGGAGGTAGTGAGAGGAGATCTAATTGCCCGAGCGATTCCGGAGGAGTTCGGAATGCCCATGGCAAGTATCAGCACAATCATTCCTCCTCCCTAATGTTCCGTATGTTGCTTTTGGATAAGGGTGGGGGTTCTAGGCTATACGAGCAGGAGATTCCAGACTGATACCGCATCTCTCTCCAAATTTGACTATCGCAAAGACCTAAAAGCAAGTCTTAAAGAGGTGCGGGGAACAATATCTTGGATATATATAGGGATTGAGGGGTATATAAATGGGAACGGAATAGTGGGGTCTGGAGGGCACCGGAAAAATCTCCCGAAATCCACCATCTCCGTCAGCCCAAGATGGGTTTAGCTTGACAAGTGGGGGGGCAGAATTGCGAACACCGGTTAATGAGGTCTAGCACGCCCAGTGGGTTGGCTTTATACCGTGTCGGGAAAACGCTAATCCTTCTCGGGAGACCTTGTCTCGGAGTCCACAGGGCTGACGGAGACGGTGGATTTCAAGATATTTTACGGCACAGGGATAATGTAAAGTATCGGGCCAGCTAGAGCGTTCTATACTTTTACAAGTATGATATTGTAACCGGCCAGCTAAATGGGTTAACGTACATGTATCAAATATTCCATCAACGCCGGGCCATGCATGTCTCGGAGACGAAGAATTTCAACCTCCGGGCTTTAGACCTCATCCATCAGGCCATTTATTGAGAAGATGGCACCTTGGTGGACAGACAAGGCCTTTTTTACCGGGGGTGTCATAAGGTTAATTTATCCATGAATCCAGTACTGTGCTCCCATGGTCGTTTGCTCGATGCGCTACGGTAAACACTCTTAGTCTTAGGCACTATATATTCCAGCTAACCGCCGTCACAATCCATCACTCACTTGAGAACACCAGAGATATGTTAGTTCGATTATTTATTATCCTGGGGTTGGAGGTCACCTATTTGGGGTGAGAGATCGAGGACAAAGCAAAGGCGGAGGAGCATAGAGATATGGGAAGGTAGTAGATGGGCGGTAAAGAGTGTTGTCTTCCATGTCCTCCTACTAGAAGCGTCGCTTTTACTCCCCCCCCGTCAAGCCACCGGACCAATTCGTAAAGGCAGGAAAATACCAGTAAGCGCCCTAAAGTATGGTCTGGAAAACGCAAATAATAAAGGAGACTTAAAGCATTCTATTCGGAATAAATAAACAGTAGCAACGTTATCAAAGTTATCAATTATCATAGCCACACTAGTAAAAACCATTTACAATACCAGATTAGACCCTCTAGTAAAAAGAAACCCTCCAATCTGACAAGAAAATTCGCCATACTCTCGATAGCCAAAGAAGAAACCCCTTTTAACCCCCCCTGACCGTTTTCCACAAACAAGTCCGCCCCTAGGTGGAATAACTCTGGGCCATCACCCAGCACCCAAGCAACCTGGTCGGGCTTTGCCACACGCACCAGAAACCGCCGTACGTACACCCACAGAAAATCTGCCTATATGTAGCGATATGAGCTCAATTGCACCCAGCTGTACATGCTCCCGTCGCACCGAAGCAACACCCCCGAGAAGACATGGCACCCGCACACCAGGACCCAAGGCATTTCCTATCTCTCTCGCTTAGTTAGACTCTCTTCCACACCGCCGCGGTATGCCCATGTATGACTACATGGTGCTTGAGTGAGGTTCTAGACAAATCCGTTTCGTCACCATCAGCTTCTACGCCAACGAGGGCGAAAAAGGGATATTTTCAAAGAGATAACCCCCCAATCCAGCCCTATCGAAACCGCTTCCCACTCAGAGGCACAGACGTGTGGACGCAGAAGACGAAACCGAATTTATCCCCCACAATTCCATCACGTAATTTTGAGCGGAAGTGATCCAAAAATTGCAAAAGAGTTGATATAGTGGTAGTATTGGAGTGCACTGAGCCTAGCAACCAATTACCCCCCCCCCCACTCAACCTCACACTTTGACCGGTAGATTGAGTGTTCCAGCAGACCCGTAGTTTCATGCCAGCGACGCCGGAGAACTGCTAGAGTTGTAGAGGATCAACGCCGCCAGAAGGGAGATGAGGAGCCAAGCTGCGATGGAAATGTTTGCCATGGTTGATGCTGTGTGGTGTACCGAGGGGTCAAGGGGGGAACTCTTTTCTTTTTTCTTTTTTCCCTTTTTCCCCCCTCCTGGGTTCCCCTGGTTTTTCCTTCGGCAACTAACCGCCAAGCACCAGGGTGCGGAAGAGGTAGGAGTTGACTCCACAGCCAATTGCAAATTTACTTCACAATTATAATAGAATGCTTCTGGAGGTCCCAGTTGTGTTACTAAAGCAAGTTCCGTATTCATTCGGACACTCCACTATCTCCGTTAGGCCTCTAACCTCCGTAGTTAGAGACAAAGCACCTCGAGAGGGAACAGCGTTTACCTGAAACGGTATAGCTCGAGCGGGCTGAACTTGTCAGATCTCATTAACCGCCACTGGTAATTTCGCTAACCCACCTAGCTAAGCCTATTACAGCTTAGCCCCGTTTCTTATCGATAGTGAATTGTCCGAGGAGATACGGTTTTGGGCGCTCAGCACGGTCCAGAGAACCTCTCCATCCAAGCAATCACCAAGAAAAAAATGGGTCCGTGTTCTCACGAATCTTTGAAACCCCGACCCTAAAAGGGAGGGGAAAAAAAATAGGAATCCGACCAGTCCAGCTTCTCCAGGCCATACCTCTAAGGGAATAGTGTCGCCATCTCGGGCAACTTAAAATTCTCGCTTGAGCAACCGGATTGGGACTCCAGAAGCACTCCGATGCCCAATGTTAGAAAGGTTATGGACAAAATTACCAACGTGTTCAATACAACCCTGAACGAAGGTTAGACCCAATATGCTACTAGGGTCCAGTGCGAAGTTTATAGAGCAGTTATTCATGGCTAACCACACAAATATATCCCTGTCAGTTCGGGTTAATAGGTTCCTACCCTTGTACTCGTCCCAGATAAGAGGCACGATACCCGAAAACAGGGATTTAATGAACCGATGGCAAATTATCCGTATGTTTGAACGCCATACAAAATACGCCCTCTTATTTCCTGGTGCCTTCTTGCCTGAGACGAGCATACTGCACCAATGGACCATCATGCGCAGTCACTCGCATTTCAATTGATCGCCCCCGTTAGCTTTTTTTTTCCACAGCATCATGGACACGCTGAACTGACCCAAGGCTGGCCCGGGCTACAAAGTTGAGGGCAGGGCCGACGGCCAACAAGCGCGAAAAAAAACAGCCAGGGATGGCGAGGAGGGACAACCGGAGGTGGCGCAAACCAAATTTCCAGTCAACCGCAGTAGCCTAACTTGCTTTTGGGACAACTCCCTTGTGGACAGCTGTCCAAGGCTACCCCCAGGACACAGCAAGACTATTTTTATGTCCCCCCTCGATGATCCGGAAGAGGGCGAAAAACCCCGGCAGTTGGTGCGATTGCCTGTCGCGGGGAAAAGCAGCGTGGCCTGACCCTCTCCAGCGCATTCGATACGTATGCTGTTGATCGTTAACGAAACCAGCAACTAAAGGGTATAAATGGAAAAAGCGAGGAGTTTACACTTATTGCTCGGGGCGAAACCAAACCTCTCTCCCCAAGGACAGCGCGCCTTTTCCAATAGCGGGGTATGAAAGGGAAAAAAAGAGCCATTTTAATGGGTTTTTTTATTTTCATGCATATCAAAGATTTCAAACCAGGCTACCCCATTATCACGGCAGCATGAGATGTCGGTATCGGGTCTACCAGGACCGGGCAAGTGATCAGCTGCTGGGGCAGTACTCGAGTACTTGAGCTAGGCTCATGCTTCTTGCTCGAATCCCCGAGTGTGATATGCATCAGGGTGCATGCTCCCTCTTTTCCTCCCATGTGGCATACGGCTGGCCGTTTGTGCCCTCTGATGAGTGCATTTCCGTGCCAGGACTCGGATTTCCTTTAGTTGGGGGGAACTATTACGAACACGATACAATCACCTCGTAGGAAGAAAAAACTTGTGCGACACGAGTAGCGAGCAAAACGCTTTGAAGAGCCTCGACACTTGGGCTCAGCCGGTCCCCTCGTGATATTGCTCGAACCATTAACAAGGAACCGATATCATTATTTTCTCTCTGCCTCTCTCTCTCTCTCTCTCCACCTTGCTTTCCCTCTCGGCACGCGCTATGCGAGCTGAATAATAATCCGTGTTCTCAAAAGGAGATCCAGTCCAAAGCGGTGCGGGGCCAGAGCACCGCCCGTCATGTTTTCGGTGGTACGAGAAACCGAAAAAAGAATCCCAGAATCCCAGCAAATTTCGGCTGGGATGCTACCGGTATTGGGACACTTCCCCATAATGTCAAAGCTGCCACTTATGCTATTATGGTATGCTGTTTATTATATGCGCTATTGCAGATATGGAGTCCTCGGATATTGTCATCATAAGCAGAAAATGAATTTGGAAAAAAGAAAGGAGGAGGGGAAAGAGAGAAGGGAAAAAAAAAAGAATAGTCAGAGACGGGGGTTGAACTCTCCCCTCCCCATCCGGCAGGTTTCGAACATGAGACAAAGGGACCTACAGCCGACCACAAAAAAGCCAAGGCCAAATCCTAAAATCATCAAACAGCAAACACACACACGCATCACTCACCCACCGACCTCTGAAAGGGGAGAAGGGAAAAAAGATAAAACAAAGTAAGCAGGGGCTAGGGGAGCGGAAATATGGGAGCAAATCAAGATCTTGTCTGCGACATGGACAATTGTCTCATCAATACAAAACTCGATTCATCGTCTTTTTCTTTATATATATATATCCTCAAATACGCAAGGGGCCGTCATGGTCACTGTGCGTCACTCGAGAGGCGGCCCCTATGGCAATGTCGGGAGAGGAGAAAAAGAAAAGAAACTGCGGCTGAACACGGAATATGGCGTTCAATGCTATGAGCTTTATCAACGTGGTCGCGTGGGAGAGAGTACAAGTACCCTACCGGACGGTTGAGTCAGGGCAGCGGGAGAAGGGGCGGTGGAGATAGGTGCTCGAGTGCCATCTTAAAACAGAAGCGGCGCGAGCCAATCACCAAGGATGATTCGTTGACGATTCATTGAGTCGAGCATGAGTGAAGACGCGCCGCTCCCTCGGAGGTGCCGTGCGGGGGGGCAGGTTTTCAGGTTATGATCGCCGGCATTTCCCGTGATAGCGGTTTCAATAGTATCCATCTATTACGAGTGATCCACCGTGAGTATGGGGAGATGGCGCCAGGGGGGTGAGGGGTGGGGTGGGGGTGGGTGGAGAAATGGGGGAAAGAAATGGAGAAAAAGGGGAAATATTTCTCGATAAATGCTACACCACAGAGTGGGAAGTAAGGGAGGGGGAGGAAGGGAGGAAAGGGAAAGGGAAGTGGCTTACGATCCGTCCGAGGACGAAGTACAGTACAATTTCCCCGGTAGAAACTATCCGGGGAAGCGGATCAGGCGAGAATTTCGATTTGATTTTAAAATTAAAAAAATAAAAAAATAAAAAAATAAATACCCAGATGTCTACTCCAAGGGAAGAAAGGCCAATGACCTTTGGGGGAAAGCCCTTTTTCACCCTTTCCTTCGGTTCGTCAAGCCTGACGGGAAAATGGAGTGGGGAAAAAAGAAAAGAAGGGGGAAAAAAGTAAACTTTTGAGCGAGAGACTTCAGATTAGGCATTCCCCTTCTTTCTCTCTCCCTCTAGGCATCCGTTCATTAACCCATTCATCGGCCAAGTAATAGTGGAAGGGGAGGCAGGAGGTCGGGAAATTCGATTCAACGTACCGGTAGCTACCTGAGGTAGAGTACCGTACCGTATCTTCTCCCTCTGAGTTGTCCTGCCACGGTGGCCCATGCGATGTAACACAAGCGTTGGGGAAGAAGGAAAGAAAGGAAGAAAAGAAAAGAAAGCTGCGTGTGAATTAGGTGGACAGAAAGGGCGCAAAGAACAGGGGTTCTTCCAGGGAAGTTTGCAATACATTGCATGGCGTTTCTTAAACTGACATTTCTTGGATGTTTTACCAGAAAAATAAAATAAGATGAAGTGGTAAGCTCGGAGGTGGGAAAATGTCATATCTATTTTGACAACTCTCTTTTTTTGTTTTGTTTTGTTTTGGTTTGTTCAGACAAGCAAGGTTCGAACACGGCCGAGGTGGGGGGGGGGGGGGGGAACAAGTGCTAGTGCGGTATCATGGTCGAAAGAGAAAAAAAGACCTGAGACTTTATGTGTTTATTTGGTTTGTTTGGTCTGTGAGGTAGATAGGGAAGAAACGGACCAACGAATCAATTAATCATTTAATCAATCAATTATAATGGTTTTCGGCAGCTGCCTGATTGACTGACTGGCAAGTGAAAAAATGGAAGGGGGAGGAAAAGAAAAGAAAAGAAAAGAAAAACGCATCGGACTTTGGCCGTAAGTTGAGAGAGAAAAGTGACCATCGCTATCGTATCGTTATAGTCGACAGTATCATACGGACGCTCGAGTAGTACTGATAGTTGAACAGGTTTACGATAGCTGCTTAGGTCAGCTCGGCCTAACCCAACCCAGGTTTTACATATGTATGGACGGGTGGGTGGATATACAAGTGCGGTATTATACCTGTAGGCCATCAATAACGCATGTGCTAGGACGAAGTAGACAAGCAATCCGGACGTGAAATAGATAGTATTACTGCAGCTCCCCGGAATCTCGAGGACGAATGATACTTCTACGATGAAGCAACTCATCCATCCGTCAATCCGGGCAATCATTACCGGTACGGTACGTGTAGCCACGACATATGAATTTTTTTTTGCCATTAAAAAATACGATAAAATAAAGAAAAAAATGATGAGAAAAAAGAAAAACATGGAAGAAGGAAGAAGGGAGGAAAATAAAATAAAAAAGGGTGGCCCATTTGGTTTCTGCAACCACACGTAACTCTAGAGCATTATAGACCTGTCATACCACGACACTGATGGCAGGAATGAAGTACGGTACTGGTACCATATTGCTCTTGTACTCGTATGGTACCCGAGGACAGGGGTCATGAATTGCAGTGAGGACTCAGATACGCATGAACTTCTGACCCAATATCATGTGAATCCTCCTTTCGGGAACCGAACTTCTTCTCTCCTCCCGGTTCGAGTAATACACGAGTGGGGCGACGACGACTACTACCACGACGACGACGCCACAGTAATTAAGCTCCGGGGAAGTATGGATAAAGTTCCGTACCTGGTGGACCCCGCGCACGGTATCTTGAGCCCAATTACCCGTCCTTGAATTTCTCCATATTTCTCTTCCGTTCTATAACCAAGGTACAGAAGTATAGTAGAGTAGAGTAGCGCAGAGTACTCGAGTACTAGTCCGTGCATATACCTTAGAAGGTAAGATTACTAGTAATTCGAGCAATTCTACTACCCCCTGCTTGTCCCAATATTTTCCCCTTCATCCGGATACCTACCCGCCTGTATGCCCGGTGTGGTCCAAACTAGCTTATATCATTATGGGTAATAATCCCATAGGCGGGACAAAGGCACGCACTCGGAGTCCAATGCGCCTTTCTAGAACAGGGCAATCGTGTCTTGCAAGTTCTTGGTGATCTTCGGCGAGAGAATACTACAATTGAAAGAAATTGACATATAGTGATAAAAGAGTCCCAATGAAACAGCTCCGACAGCTCTTTTTCTGTGACCTAGGTCTAGGGGGATAAGGAATAGGTGAGATAAAGGTGAGATAATGAGTTAGATGGTATACTAAATGAAACTGCTGATCTCATCCTGTTTCTAGAGAAGTTTGGTGGCGTGTTCAGAGCTTTGAAAGAGGTATTATATTAAAGATATTTTATTATAATAATAATATTATAACTTTTTTATTCACTAATCTCCTCCATTTACTACAAACCCTCCATTTCTAATCCATCTTGGTCCTTCCTACTAAAATTTATAAGACAAAACCCCAACCTTTTACCTCTTTGATTTCATGCTGATTTACAACACAACCGGCTACCAATCCCCAATATTAGGCCTTCTCGTCTACCACCCAAGTGTATGATTGGCCAGCTAGTAATAAAGTCTCGCTGCGTGCCTACCGTACTGCAGTAACAATGATATCCATAATTCCTTTTGTTCATTGCCACTCCAATATCCTACCATTTCCTCTCACCATTACTTACTAGCATATTTACTTCCCTACACTTCGGGCCGCAATTTCCCACCCACTCACTCCTCTAGGACACCCACGGCGACCCAGCCCTACCTACTTAATTATTATATGATACCGTTCGACAAAGCCATCACCACCACTATTCACGACACCCACTTACGCCTTCATAATCCCATCAATTAACCGCCCTGCCACCCTGCCACCCTTCCTTCCTTCCTTCCTCCCCCCTGCAGCATTCCCACTACGCACCTCATCAACCGAAAAAAACAGATAAATAAACGAACCACAACCAAACCCGGCAAAGAAAGAAAGAAACAATCACCATAGTCTAATCACCACCATCACCACCACCACCACCACCACCACACACCACTCCCTCCCAAACACCCCTCCCTCACTCCCTCCCCTTTCCGGAACCCCCGACCCGCCACCCAGAGTCCAGAACCCGTTTATCGCACCCGTACTATGACAAGTCCACCCGAAAGCGCACCAGCACCACCCATCTACCAGGAAAGGGAAGAAGCAAGCGGAAGCGGAAAGCAGTTCCACCTCGCGGATTAGTACTAGTACTCTATGAGTACCGTACCAATTATTACCCAGCGCCGGGGAGATGTTTCCGCGCAAGACACGGCTGTTTGGTTTGGCTGGCAATATAAGTTTAATCCCTGTAGCCTGTTCTTTCCTTCCTTCCTTGTGCCAGGATTTCTCCGGGTTTTGTGGTGCTGGGCGTGGTGGTGGTGCCTGTAACCCACCGATAGGAAGGAAGGAAGGAAGGAATAATATATTAAAGCGTACGAGTAGTGGAAGGAGGAGGTCTTGCTTTCTTTCGTCGGGACGTTTTCCAGGGGGAGGAACGGGTTTGGTGTTTTGGGGAGTGCGGCGTGGGTTGCAGGAAGGAAGAGGGTTTGGTTTGGTCTATCTGTTTGGTAGAGTGGTGGTGGTCACGAGTAATGCGCCTACGGTACCCGAACTTGTCCATGTAATTATTATCCGCCTATCCCGTGGTTTACGGGGCTGGGCAAGGCTGTGCTAGTACTGCTACGGTACCCCTGGCTATGTACGATACAAGTAGATAGTCTAGCCAGCCAGCTAGCCACAACGACAACGCCCGGGCACAGCGCGGAAACAGAAAAAACAATAAATAAATAAATAAACAAATAAATCCTATCGTTAATAACCCACCAAATACCGATATCATCAGCTCCCTCCCTACGTTACCCCCTACCGAGAATTAAAAATAAATGGATTAAACTCGAACCCCCCCCCCCCCCCACCCCAACCAGAAAAACAAACCAAAACCCCCCAAAAAAAAAAAAAAAAGGCGGGAATTTTTTTTTTTGGTTATTTCGCAAAAAGGAGCCGCATAATGT
>Ga0307513_10004057_pt1 | contig 19625 bp, 21 predicted proteins | sample 15_EM_MG_FD_202174 | JGI IMG/M metagenome (GOLD analysis project Ga0307513, IMG submission 202174) | Populus trichocarpa ectomycorrhiza microbial communities from riparian zone in the Pacific Northwest, United States - 15_EM | ecosystem: Host-associated > Plants > Roots > Unclassified | place...
ATGGCTTAACGTCAACTCCTAGGCAGTAGCCATCGTGGGAGAAGAGAGGTGGGTGGGGGAAAGTGACGATGATTTCCCGTGGTGTTGAGATTTCAATCGCCGGAGGTGGAGGAGAGATGGTTCGTGGCCTATCTCTTGGTCGGAACCAAGAGCCTTATATAGGCATCTTCCCACAACCCTAACCCTGGTGACTCATCACCTCTCGCTACATAAACTTCTATGACTCGTAGTGAATCATAGCGTGAAATCCCTTGATCACTCATAGGAGTCATCGCACAACATTCCGTTAACCAATCAAAACTTATAAACCAAGTCATGTGCTCAAGCGAGTCACATGCGTGAAACCCATGACTTGTAATATGAATCATGTGCGAAAGTCATTACATCATATGACGTCACTATCGTGAGTCATGGAACAATCAACCAATAACAATATAACAATGACTCGCAAGTGCGTAGTCATGTGAGAACTATGAGTCAAGTGACGTCATAGTGTGGAATCCAACATACCTTATGACTCATAAGTATGAGTCATGTGAAATCTGCCTTGCTTAGTCACGATTTGTGACAGGAAATGGTCAAGCAAAAGGTCACTCATTAGCTGCCTCTGGGCCCGGGCCAAATCCAACATCTCCAGCACCAATGCAAATATCAGTTTCCACACCAGCTCCATCAATTCCGTCGTGGCTTGGAAGCATTCCTCCACCAAATATCACCCCTCTAGCTTATTATCATCCTGCAAGTTATCCGACCTCTACACCGCCTGAAGCAAGCCATATACTACCTACGGTAGAGGATATCCGTTCATACTACCCATCCCAGACTGCCTCACAATATCCACCCTCGTACCCGGTTCGTTCTCATGGATTGTCAGCACCGGAACTTTTAGCACGATTCATTGCTTGGTTTGCAAAAACCTACGTGAGGGGAGGGATATCAGAGTCTACAAATGTTGACGCTGAGGATGTTGAGGAGCTGCTTAGGCAGATTGCGAATGCACATAGGGCATTGAAGAAGGAGCTGTATGATTTGGAGGGTATTCAAAAAATGGATGGGAATGGCTGGAAAGAATTAAATATTCCTGTCAGATTGGGAAAGCGGATGAGTAGAGCTATTAGAGAGTTTGAAAAGGTTCAGTTCTAGGGAATTATTATTTGTTTTTTATATTTCTATATATATTACTGGACTTATAGTATATCGTATACATTTATATTTATATCAAATAGAAAGTTTGCTTAGCTATAACTCAGACAACTTCCCTATCTATCTATCTTAATAGCAAAGATAATATTCTAATAGTCTTCTTCCAAGTCCTGTACAGGTGTATTTTCTTGCCTGACTCCTAACCCCTCCAGCTCTTCTATGCCAATATGACATGACCGGAAGTGTCCTACTGCATTCCGCCCATAACTTGTTTCCCGTATAGCAAGATTCAAAAATCCCTCGAAATTGCCATCAAATGTACCTGCAAGTACTCGATTCCGCCTAATCCAGCCCTTCATTGCTAGATCCTGCTTGTTAGTACTCTATTTTACTTGGGGTTGAGTCTGACTATGGGGGGAGCATACCAGCAAATGATTTCTCAATTGGATTAAAGTCAGGACTATATAGAGGCAGAAATTCTAACCTTATCCCAGCCTCTTGACATATAGTGCCTAGCTCAGAGCTTCAATGGATAGTGGCATTGTCTAAAATGAGAACTGATCGTGGACCTGGAAATGGTGAACAAAGAGGGCTCGGAAGAAGTTTGTCGACTACAAACTTGTTAAACATTTCCTTCGTATATTATCCATGAATTATCTCCCATGCTATATACCCTTCCAGAGAATATGCTGGTAGGATTGACCATCGCTCAGACCATTTGACTGGTAGGTATTCGGCTGGTGTTGTTCCGATTGGTGCCCACCCATACTTTCGATCCAAGTTTCTCTCATTGGCCGCTGACTCGTCCAAAAATACCAGCTGATCTGGTTTCCATTCCGCTAATCTTAAATACCAGAAGTCTCGCAGTGCTTGGTTTCGCTCTTTTGCTCAGCGTTGGATGAGTTTTTTGGAGTACTTTTGCTCTGCTAGCCATCGCCGAACCGACCTCTCACTAACCATGCGATCAAACTCATCCCACAAAAACCATACCATCTCATCGATATACATGCTTGGCTTTGCATGCAAGGTGTCCTTTAAGGCTTCCCCCATTCCGGCAGTGATCTTCCTCGGCCGTCCTTGAATGACTAGTTTCAGAGTTTTCGCCGTATTCCATGCTTTCAGGTTCCGCTGTACCTTCAGCACAAGTGAATAACTAACCACTGGTCGGACAAGTTGGCCTATCTGCTTGGCTGGAATCATCGCTTTCAACATTGTCTGAATTTGCGTATATTGGAATTCGGTACAAGGGGCTGGCATTTTGTCGATATTTTGTGCCTGTTTGCTGATAACTCATGGTTTTACACAACTATTCTGTTTCTGATCACATGGTGGTTACCAAGACTTAAACGCACAGAGTTTTGGCCACAAGCAATAATCGGAACCACTGTGCGTGCCCCCTCTTGTTGAAGACTGCTCGTTGCACACTACTCATACCGGTAAACTGGACTTCGTTAACGGAAGGGAACCGGCAATGCTCACGAAGAATGGGGAAACCAAATCTTGGGGGAGAACCACAAGTACCGTAAAATTAACGGTACTGAAGACGCACCTAGATTCCGACTGCTCTAGCAGGAAGCTGAATTCGTGATTGGGACGCTGCAGTTTACAGATAGTCGGGGAAGGTTGGGTGCCTTGCAGTACTTAAACCGGGAGGTTATTGTAGTTTTTGATGGGATAATCTCATATTCTCCCTGCATAGGTAGGTGATGATTTCAACTTTAATAAATAGGGCGAGGTGTATTGCGATGGAGGGTCTGCATGATAGATTCTTGGACTACATTTCATACACCACTTGAGCCCTCTACCGGTACCCGAGTATCAATATCAGTATTGTGTACTCGTAATTTTCTGACGGTTGTGAATACAACTGCTATTGCATATCACCGAAAACCTGAGGCTCAGACCGATTTTTTGCCCACATGCAATAATAGTTGTGTTTACAAACGTCAGAAAATTACGAGTACTGTGGTGTTGAAGTCAGATCTTACACTCATCGAGGTGCTGGTGTTTACTCAGCGGGATATGATTGGGTAGTGAAGCTAGTTTTAGCAGTTAGAGCCGACCCCCTCCTTTTTCAGCCCGGCCATTCCAAATTCCATAGGACCTCTAATTTCGCTGTCACAGCTATCTATCGCAGATCTACGCTCGACTAAGACTCCGGACATACTATGGACTACACAGCATATTCTCACAACACCTCCTTTGGTGACAGTAATGTCAACTGCAATAACGTAACGAATAATCACAACAAGATTGCCAATCTGAACAAAGTCATAGCCGATGAGAACCCAGAAATCATGCAGTGGCTCTCGCCACTGGACCCCAGGGGAAGGCATCGGGATGTGCGTATGGACAGGTTCGACTGCGTGGGGAGTTGGCTCTTGGAAACGAAGGAGTTTCGGGAGTGGAGGAGTAATGAATGTGGAGTGGATAAGGCTGTCTTATTTTGCCACGGGGATCCGGGGGTGGGGAAGACATATCTAAGGCAAGTTCTTGCATCCGGAGTGGGCAGGGATCACCGCTGATGGTTTGAAATATTAGTTCGTTAGTGGTTGATGACCTGCTCGATGGGCCCTGCGAGGAAGACATTGCGATCGCAATGTTCTACTGCGACTTCCACAACCAACAAAAGCAGACAACTACCAATATCATAGGAGCCATTCTTAAGCAGTTGTTGGTCAGGGGCGGGGTATTAGAGGACGTGCGGTCGGCGTTTCGAAAAGCGAAAGCAGAGGTCGGGGGTCGAGGTCTGCGACTTCCGGATATGGTGCGGATGTTGAAGCAAGCTATTGCCGCATTACCCCAGGTGTTTATCTGCATTGATGCATTGGATGAGTGCATCCCTAAGCATCTGCTAGAACTTCTTGGGTTGCTAAAGGACATACTTCAGGAGTCGCCGAGGATGCGAATCTTTTTCACTGGGAGGCCTCAGATGGAGGCCGAAATTACGAAATATTTCATCACGGGTGTTATAGTATCAATTAGTCCGAAGACGCACGACATAGAGAGATATTTGGAGAAGAGGCTGGAGATGGACACGGAGCCATATGGGATGCCGGATGATTTGCGAAGGCGTATCCTGAAGGTTATTCCGCAAATAAGCTCTGGAATGTGAGTAGGGGGATCCGTGGTTCCAACTTCACGGGTGCTCTTATATTTACTAACCATGCTGTGTAGATTCCTCCTTGCCTCACTGTGTATCAACGCTATCCTGAGCGAGCCTGCTATCTCTCCGAAGTTACGAAGGTTGGCAGAGCTGGCCAAGTGCCAACATTTGGGAGACGTGTATGCGACAGTTCTAGACCAAATGAAGGTACGGTGGTGGGGAAGATCCAGACTCGAAATGGGCGCTTTGATGTGGATATCGAATTCGGAGCGACCATTACACACTAGCGAGCTATGCCATGCCTTAGGAGTAGAGTTAGGGTCCGCAGATCTGGATGTTGAAAACGTTCCTACAATTCGAGAACTCGTAAGGCGTTCTTTAGGGCTTATCAAAGTCGAGGAATCCTCTTCCACCGTCAGGCTTATCCACCCCACTTTGCGGGAGTATTTATCAAATAACCCGAGCCTATTCCAAAGCCCACACTCGATGATAGCGGAGGTTTGTTTGACGTACCTTAATTTCCGGTGTGTCCGGGAACTTTCGCCAACTCTTCGTTCGGCCCCACCGACATTCCCCCTGGTTGAATACGCTTCTTGTTATTGGGGAACGCACATGGTAAAGGGGGAGGAGGCGGGGAGAGTGACTTCGCTTGCGCTCGGGCTACTGATGGGATTCGAAGAGCATATATCTTCTCGACTTCTCTGGCTGCATTATTATCAGAATATATATCGGCTGAGCCCGAGTATTGGTAAGGGTAATTCCACTATCCGCTTTACAGGGCTCCACGGGGCGGCATCTCTCGGGATGAGGGAGATAGTTACCGCTCTATTGGCGATGAAAGAATGGAATATTAACAGGGGAGATATCATGGGCCAAACGGCACTGGCAGGGGCAGCTGTAGGAGGCCATGAGGATGTCGTGAAGATACTATTACGGCTGAAGGGTATCAATCCTAACGCCGCAGAGGCTGGGTGTGGTCGAACACCGCTCTGGTGGGCTGCACAGCACGGGGATGAGGGAATTGTAAAGTTGCTATTGGAGCGAGAGGATATCGATCCCAACACTTCAGACACCTTATCTGGTCGAACGCCGCTCTGGTGGGCCGCAAAGGCTGGGCACGAGGGAATAGTAAGGTTACTATTAGAACGAGTGAATATCAATCCCAACACTCCCGACACTAAATATGGTCGGACACCGCTCTGGTGGGCTGCAAAGGCTGGCCACGAGAGAGTAGTAAAGTTGCTATTGGAGCGAGATGATACCAATCCCAACACTGCGGACACCAAATATAGTCGAACACCGCTCTTGTGGGCTGAGATGGGCAGATATGAGGCCATAGTGGAGTTGCTACTTGAACGAGAGGATCCCAATCCACATACACTAGGTCTCGGCGAAGAAGTCCTTGAGTTAGCTGCCTCTCGGGAAGATGCAGGAGTTGTGCAGCTGCTCCCCCAACCTAGGCCCTCCCTTCCCAACCCGGGAGATGCCACGGAAGCCCCCGAACACCCACCGGCGGCCTGCCCCTCATCATCGAAGCCCCTTCCCCCCGCTCCCCGAGCCCCCCCTGTCAACCTTATTCTTTCCTTTGTTGTTATTTCCTCCCTAGTTTTTCTTATCTATCTTCTCGCTCCTATCGGTCTATCCCTCTTAGCCTTCTCATTGTGGTGGTTTTATAGCTGATTGCTAAATTATACACGCGGCGTGGGTGTAGGAGAAATGTTACAGCTCCCTTTTGGAAATTACTCCCGGGACTCCTGTGGCGATCTATGGCGCATAATCTCATCTTCCTGCTTTTCTTTTTGTCCCCTCTCATTAATTTTTTTCTTTCGCCCCCCCCCCCTCTATTGTTTAGAACTGTGTTTCTCCTTTTTTTCGGATACTCATTGTTTTTGTCTCCATCTCTAGTTTTTTTCCACCCTCCTCTTTTTTAGAATAATGTAAATGTATTATACCTTCCCTCTGTGTTCTTTAGTAAACCGTCCTTCACAATATATGATACCGGGGATAACCTTTCTATAATGTGATATATGTGGCGTACGCATATAACCCAAGCTAAATATGCATCCCACCGCGAGAGTATTTACCACCCACTTGATAGCTAATCACCACCCACCCGAATTTGAACCTACCCCACAACCTCAGCTTCCACGTACACTCCGATACGGTGATACCAAGGACCTAGCTCTTGTTACTGTTGGAGCCTAAAGAAAGCACCAAAGAACGAAGGGGTGAATATGCAATCATAATGGGCCCTTCGCGTAGTAGAACATGGAAGAATAGTGGACTAGATGGCCTCTCCATCTACCTGCTAGCTAAGGACAGGTCTAGAGGTATATATCTCAGCCTAACTAAAATGACAACTCAGTGAACCCCAAACACTATGCTAATAAAATCTCATCCCTAGCAATTCCCGCCGATCTAGTCATTCTAATGTTTCATAATACTCCGTGGCCCGGAAGCCCTACGCCCTCACTGACTACCGTATGCCTGGAGGCATAGGGTATTAAAGAAACATCAGGGAACCGGGTGCCCGATACCTGATACTCGATAGCAATGGGTGTCAACAGAACCAAAAGCCAGTACCCTATGCCGCTAGGCATAGGATGTGAAAGCAACAATAGACTGCAAGTGGCTGCTCACTGTACACTCAAAAACCAAATGCCCTATAACCGCATATCCCCCAGCGGCGTAGCCGTATAACTGCATTCTCTGTATGCAATCTAATATTTCCTCGCTTTTGCCATGATACCCCCTGTATCGAGTGCCTATCGGATACAGATGAATGCTAATAGGCCGATGGAGGGCAAACGCAGACGGACGGACAGCTTTCACCCTTGCTGCCTGAACATTCCGCTTGTTTCTATTCCTTACTCAATAAATACCTGTGCAGTAATAACGACGAGCGCCGAGGGGTTTATTGACAATGTGTTCAAGAGAAATTTCCCCTGCTATATTGTACATATCTCTTTCAAAATTTGCACAGCGGAAGTCTCTCAATGGTACTGTGGGGGTCTTATTCCATAGCTTGTGTCAATCATGCTTGCAGGGCATGTTGTTATCCCACTCTTACCTTCCTAGTGTTGGATTGCCTATAGGGCATGCGGTTAGAGGGTTGTGCGGATATGCATTTATGCGGATATGCGGCTATGAGAGAAGCGGTTTAGGGCAGGCGGTTTCTTGTTCTTCCGGCGGTTAGGTATTTTCCCACAGGTTGTTGTTCTCACATCCTATACCGCTAGGCATAGGATATTTCCTTTATAGGTTTGTTGATGTGTTTAGACATAGGGGTATGAGGTATCGGGTATTTGGTTTTATTGTTTCTTTCATACCCTTTGTCACTAGACATCCGGGAGTTAGCACATGGTAGGGCATGGGCCTTAGGATGATCACGGAGGATCATGGGATATCAGGATGAGTTTAGATTGTTTGTGATCATCAGGGATCAAGTTTGGTTAGTTGTGGTTGCGTGTGTTTCTTTAGAGTGCGTTGAGTTTCGGGAGTGCTTTGTTGTTGTTGTTAGTTAGACGGAGAGATATATTTTCTGGCTTGTCCTTGGCTAGAGAAGAGGCGCCATCTAGACATTCGTTCCTTCCTCCTTGATCGCTCCGCTTAGAGCCCGTTGTGATCGCACTTTCGTTTCCAACATCTTTTGTGCTTTCCACTAGCTTCATCACCTAGCGCCACTTTCACTATTGGCGTTGACTCTCTGATTATCGTGGTGGCGGCGCTGGTGGGGCTATATTTCCTTCTGTTCCTCGTCTTCATTCCATGTTGGCTGGTGAGTTAGGCGGCAAAGGTGGAAAGAACAGTAGTCTTCCCCTTTTCCCGTCCCCCCTATCGTTCTCTATGGTGTGGTATGGGCGGAGGGGGATATAGATACTATCCTAGATTTTACAGAAATTCTTATTGGAATGGCACAACATGACTACTATACTTCAGGCGCACCGCCCCAATTTCCATCCGAGTGATCTTTGGCGATCACGATTTCGTAATTGGGCCATCAGCTACTGGCTCTGTAGGGCTTCAACTACGGTAGTGCCTAGCGGATCTTGTATTGTGCGTGGACAAAATTAACCGAACATCAGCGAATGGGAAAACATTCGGCTATGACAACACTCCCCTGCCAACCCTAGCACACCCATAGCCAAAATGAAAATAAAAGACCGTTTGGCCCAACCGCAGAGAATAGGAGACCTAGTATCTTAAACAAATAGAGGTTAACCTGACGGCTTACTTTTGGTCAAGCTAGATCAGTTTCTTTAGATATGGTTTAATTGCGGGCACTGGGGAGTATTGGTTGCTATTCATATTTTCTGTTCGGCTAATTTTGTTCACGCCTTTGCAGCTCATAGTAACTTTGCGGCGGCTCAACACAACGGTTGCGGCGGGCTCGGAATGCGGGGGAAAGGGCAGGGCGGGAAGGGCGCATGCTTTTACTTGGTGAGTTAAAGATGCGCTTTTTAAGCTGATAAAAGAAAAATCTTGAAGCTAATAATCGTGGGTATTAAGCGACAAGTATGGTTGCTGAAGTGTATGTGGAGTAGAATGCGAGGCTCCATATGTTATGTTGAGCCACAGGGTTGCTATCCTAAGCCACGGGGCTACGCTAAGTCGAACTCCGCTCCAAAGTTGAGCTGTGGGACACTCTTCAGAGTGTCCCCTGTTGTGAGCCTGTCTAGCCACAACCTTGGCGGGAGAATACCCACAGAGCCGCAGTGCACCCTAAACCTCGTTAACTTTGGAATAAGTGACCACCCCAACCTATCTCCAGCGACCATGGATTAATAACCAGATACTGGCTAGGGTTTGGATTTTACTTTCTCCATTAAACTTATTACTCATATTTTTCGAAACCCTCGGAGCAGGGGTGTTTGAAGTTGAAATATGAGTATTATACGAGCGATCATGTATCATGGTTGATTGTTGCCATGGAGGTTAACCCGGTTTAGCACAGAGAGGACCTTGCGACCGGGGAGCACATTCCCTTTTTTTTCACGCGAGCGGTTGCCGTAGTAGCCTGAATAGTTTGGTCTAGGGTTCTCTAGCAGTCCGGAGGACAAGTCTAGAAGGCATAGGGGAGTGTTCTACGCAAAGCACGTAGAAATTCTGTGAACTACCTACTGTACGTTCCCCCGACTTACGCTTGCATCAGAAGAACCGAATTTAAGGCAAGAGAGTGGGCTGCTGCGCACCGCTTTTGGATGTGGCATTCACGAGCCAGTTCTACCTGTCGGCCAGACGGTCACACTACTCGTAGGGGGTCGGCGAAGGTCTCTTAGCTCCCGTACCAGTGGAGAGCTCTGGTATGATGCAAGTACAAGTAGTCGCCTCTCTTCTCGGAGGGTGGGGATGCTCGTGTCGCATTACCTGGTTTTTTTCGCCTACCGCCAGAATCATACGTTGAAATAAGAGTTTTTCATCTGTCGCGAATTGGGCTGTTAGTGGCTCGCGGCCGGGTTGGGGGTGGAAGCCAGAGCTACCCCCAGGTATTGACTGAGATGAGTGCCTGTACCAGTTAAGATGAGATTCATCGCGCACTACTGTGCATTGTGCTTGAGCGCAATACTAGATTTGATAGCTATCTGTAATACGGGGTTTTGCACTGTACTTGAACTGGCGCTATAGAAACTTTTGAATTCGCTTTCTCTCTCAGTCACGAATAGCACGGCAAATCGAGACAATAGCCCAAAGTTGCTTTCGCTAGAGAATTTAACAGAATGGCGAAAGCAAATTAATGAGATCAACAGAACTATGACTCCGACTATCGAGGACTTTGGTTTCTGAATCCAGAGATCAGCTGCCTAGCGGAGACAGCGAATTCCAAGAGTTTTTACGATACCGGCAATCGAATTCCCCAAAACCTCTGCTACAATGCATGGGTGTACTGTACTCGGGGATGGACGAAAGTGATGGTAGGGACAGGGTTAGAAAATGTATACTGATATATACATTTTCTAACCATGTCCCTACCATCACTTTCGTCCATAGCCGAGCATCTTTGGCAGGGAGATTGTTGGACAGCAAGTTAATTGTCACACAAGCCTCATCGCCCCGCTCTTCTTCAGCTCTCCCCACAGCAAGTTTATAAACACCCTCGATTCGCTATAGGCCGCTCTACTATTTTTCTATTCCACCAAAAATTCGGAGAGGGCATCATGGCACAAAATACGCGTATGCCATCGGTCAACATGGGGGACGGAAATGCCTACAGTGGTAACATAACAGGTAGTTTCAACAACTTCTATATGTCTGACGAGGATACCGAGATTATGCGATGGCTCTCTCCACTGGAGCCGAATCATAGACATCAAGGCGTGCGCACCGAGCGGTTCGACGGTATCGGAGATTGGCTTTTAGAAACAAAAGAGTTTCGGGAGTGGAGAGGTGGAGAGGGTGGAGTGGATAAGGCTGTGTTGTTTTGCTCCGGGAATCCAGGAGTGGGCAAGACATACCTGAGGTAGGTGGCGGGATTCTTTGCAAGAAGCGGGTATTGCTGATATCCCGGAATACTAGTTCCCTAGTGATCGATAGCCTGTGCGATCAGGCGGCGAAGGGAAATATTGCGGTTGCGGGCGTATACTGCGATTTCCTTGCGCAGCAAGAGCAGACGGTCACCAACATGCTAGGCGCCGTTCTGAAGCAGCTAGTAGGCGGAGGGGATATCCCTGTGTATCTACGCGAGGCGTTTCAAGAAGGGAAGAGGAGGTTTGGTGGTAGAGGACTACGACTTCCGGATCTGATGCGAATGTTGCGGGTCACCATTGCTTCACTACCTCAAGTCTTCATTTGTCTCGACGCCCTGGATGAATGCTTGCCGAGGCATTTGCTAGGGCTTCTTGGGTCACTGAGAGATATTGTCCGGGAGTTACCAAGGACGCGAATATTCCTCACCGGAAGGCCCTATATTAAAGAGGATATTCGCAGATATTTCACCCAGGCAGTTGTGATACCAATCATTCCTAATGCGGATGACGTTAGGAGTTATCTGGATATGAGGTTAGACATGGACGCCGAGCCGGATGCGATGAACGGTGATTTACGGGCTGACATTACGAGAATTATCGTGGAAAGGATTTCTGATATGTGCGTTGGAGTATTTAGCATTTCCACCCTATCAATGATGTATGCTTACTAGCGATTCTGTGTAGATTCCTTCTAATTTCGCTAAACATTGACTCTATCCTTGGAGAGGTGACGGTTCGTCAGAGAAGAAATAAGCTCGAAGAGATGACACAAGGCAATGGGCTTAGCGATGCGTACACGGAAACCCTGACCCGACTGAAGACCCAGAAGGGAAATAAACCAGTACTCGGACTAAAGGCCTTGATGTGGGTGTTGTACTCGGAGCGGCCATTACGGACCGGGGAGCTTTGCCATGCCCTGGGAGTGGAGATGGGGTCTACAGATCTGGATCTTGAAAATTTTCCTACTTTGAGGACAATCCTGGCATCCTCTCTGGGTCTTCTCGCGGTCGAGGCATCTTCTTCTACCGTCCGACTTGTGCACTTTACCCTGCAAGAGCATCTCTTAGGTGATCCGACACTATTCAGCAGTCCCCACTCCACAATTGCGGAGGTTTGCCTGACATACCTCAATTTTGGATGTGTGAGGGATCTTTCACCAACTCTTTTCTCCGCCCCCCCAACACTGCCCCTGCTAGAATACGCCTCTTGCTACTGGGGAGCTCATGCGAGAAGGGAGATGACGGAAAATGTGAAAATACTTGCATTAAGACTTCTCAATGGATTTGATAGGCATATATCAGCTCAACTAGTGTTATTGCGTTATAGTCGGGATAGCAACTCGGGCCCTTTTTTCAACGGGACAAGGGGGCCCGGGGGATTTACGGGACTCCATGCAGTAGCGTTTTTCGGGATCGTGCCCGCAGTTGCTCCTCTATTGGGGATGAAGGAGTGGGATGTGAATGCGACCGATGGTCTGGGGAGCACTGCTATCGCGTGGGCAGCTGGGAATGGACACGAAGGGGTAGTAAAGGCGTTGTTGGAACGCGAGGGTGTCAATCCCGACCAAACAGATGCCCGTTCTGGCCGGACGTCGCTCTCGCGGGCCGCTGGGAGTGGACATGAGGGGATAGTGAAGATGCTTTTAACGCGGGAGGATGTCGATCCTGACAAAGCAGATATCGAATATGGCCGGACACCACTCTCGTGGGCCGTGGAGCATGGTCATGAGGGGGTAGTAAAGTGTCTTTTGGAACGAGGTGATGTCAATCCCGACCAGGTAGATAGCATGTATGGCCGGACGCCACTCTCGTGGGCTGCTAGGCACGGGCGCGACGGGGTAGCGAGGCTACTTTTAGAGCGAGAGGATGTCAATCCCAACCGGGCAGATACTCTGTTAGGCCAAATGCCACTCTCGCGGGCTGCCGAGTTCGGACACGAGGGGGTAGTAAAGATGCTTTTGGAACGAGATGATGTTGATCCTGACCAGGCAGACAGCGAATATGGCCGAACACCACTCTCGTGGGCCGCTGAGTTCGGACATGAGGTGGTAGTAAAGATGCTATTGGAACGAGATAGTGTTAATCCCGACCGGGCAGACAGCAAATATGGCCGGACACCGCTCTCGTTGGCTGCCGGGGGTGGACACGAGGGGGTAGTGAAAATGCTTTTAGAACGAGATGATGTCAGTCCCGACCAGGTAGATACTAGTTATGGCCGGACACCATCCTCGTGGGCCGCCGAGTTCGGATACAAGAGGGTAGCAAAGATACTGTTAGAACGAAACAATGCTCGCACCGGGATACCGCGAGATAGGAACCAACCACCACCATCCTCAGCTCTCCCCGCAGGACACGATAGAGTTGTGAGGATAATATCGGAGCGAGGTAATGTCAACTCCGACACACCAGGTTGCCGCAGCCAGGCCCTCCCCACGCTATCCTCTAGGTGCGGTGGCGAGCGTATAACCCGGACACACCTCCACGACGATCGCCCCAACACCGATATTGCAGACCCCGGCTGCCAACCGGCATTCCCACCGGCAGACCCCGATGCCCTGGAACAGGTATTTGACTGCAAAGATTCCGATTCTAAGTCCGCTGATAGCGCAATCTCCTCAACCCAGCCATCCAACCCGCCTCCTCCCCTTTCCACGTGGCCTTTCAAGTTCTGGTATTCTCCAAGAAATACTGGCCCCCATCCGAACAACACCTTGTCAACCCTCCCCGTCGGGGTCAACCGTTACTTGACCATCACCTCTTTTGTTTGCGTTTTAGCCCTCTTCGTTTACATCATCCCCCCTCTGTTACCAGACAGATTCCCATTCCGTAAATAATTACCGAGGATGGATCGGCGTTGGCCAGGCATACCTAGATTTTATTTTTGAATCGCCGGCGATTTTTGATGTGATTGATAGCATGACCTGGCGCATCAATAACAACAGCAACATATTTGGGATTCATTACTTCTCGCATAAAGGACAAACAAGAATAACCTGGAAGTTCGTGAATGAAGTAGGAGCTGGGAACGAAGTAAAAAAAGTCAGGGTGAAGAGAAGAGAAGAGAGAGAGAAGCAGTGGGAAAGGAATAGAAGTCAAGAGGAGGAACTGAAAGGGATGGAAGCGAAGGGATCAAGTAAGGATAGACGAAGAGAGAAGGGGTGCGGCGGATGTTATCGTGGGGAAAGAGAGCCTGAGAAAGGAAGACGTTAGAATGTGAAAGTTTTCTAGTTAACTTATGCATTTAAGGATGCTTGTTTCCCTCCCGAGTGCGAAGTTAGAATTAAGACCAAGATATCCCCCTCCGATATCAATCTTCCAGGTAGGCAGATAGTTTTTTGATTAAGCTACTATTTGAGCAAAAGGATATCGGTCCGAACACCGCAGACACTAAATATGGGCGAACACCCTCTCGTGGGCTGCGGAGGGCGGGCATGAAGAAGTGGTCAAGTTGCTATTGGAACGAGAGGACATCAATCCCGACATACCAGGCCTCAGCGGAGCAACAGCACTTGTATTAGCTGCCTCCCGTGGTCATGCAGGAATTGACAAATCACTCCCCGAACATAAGCCCTCACTTACCATCCCAATAGATACTGACAAAGCTCCAGAGCGCTCCTCACCTGAGCCGTCGACCTGCCCTTCATCATCGGGGCCCCTTTTCCCCCTGCGACACGATCCCTCTTCGCAATAGCCATTCCTTTCTTGGTCATTATTTCCTCAATTTTTCTCTCCTATCTCTCCACTCTCACCGGCCCTCCTTGATCAGCTCTCTCGTCGCAATCGTTTCATGGATAATTTATATAATATTATTATACATGCGGAGCGGATTTGGGCGAAAGTCGTACCGCTCTTTGTTCGATCCACTGACTCGAGTACATGTCCGAGCACACATGGAGATTAACCCTGAGAGTCTCATTGTGGTTTATGGCGCATCATCTACATCCTCCTCTTTTCTTCCTTTAGCTGGTTCTCGTCATGTTTTTCTTGCTTCGTCTCACTTTCACAGCTTGACGCCGTTTGTGTTTTATTATTGGGCTACCTAGTTTCTCGGTTTTCTTTGATCTTCTTTCTTTTATAGAATTTTATATCACCGCAATGTAGTACACCTTTCTCTACCTTTAGAAATCTATGGCTTACAGTGTATGATGCAAAGATGGCGGCTTTTGGATAATAATATGACTTATGTGACACCCTGCTGGAAATTCAGCAATCTCACCAACATCCTGCCCATAGTTTCCACAAACAAAGCAACCATTATGTGGCCTATCTGCAATCAGCTATATCCGCAATCCGCGGCGAGTCATTCACTTTACTAGAGCCCGTACTCTTCCGGGGATCCCTGTTAAAGTTAACCCCCCCGCTGTGACCTATACGTGGGTGCTGGGCCATGGCGGCACTCCCCAACGGCGCCGTCTAGCTTCCAGGCACAATAGGGGAGAAAAGTCTCACAGAGCTGACAAATATCTGAAATAGAGTTAAATGGTCACTATCGCCACGCTATGGGTTAGTTCTCGGCCCACATCTGTTTTCTCCGGGGCGCTCTAGGAATCGTATTCCGTGAGATTTGGACGGGCCACGAATTCCTCCGGTGAAAATCCAAGCCCAAGTATCTAGTCACGCTGATTCTTCTTCTCAGTTGGCATTTTGCCTTGCGGAGCTAGCGTGTAACTTAGACTATCCTCCCTTTTATTATCTCTGTAGAATTTCACCATATATGTTCCATTATCACCAGACAATAGGGGAGAATCCGCCGCTACTTATAGAAACCAAATGTGCTATGAACATGACTTCTGATATACGTACAGTATTACAGTATTCTTTATTTCAATGATTTCTCTCTGACCGCATGACTTACTCAACCCAGTAAGTACAGTAGTGCATTTTTCTCAATGACGACCAGACAACTCAAAAAGAAAATAGCGTGCAAGGTAATGAAGTACAAGGGGACACATATTCCAACACTCCCACTTCCCCGTAGTACAAGCGACCACAACAAGAGAAATGGAATACAGTAAATCAACCACAACCTCATTAAAAACCTGGAAGGCCAAAAACCCAGTGGGAGAAAAGTGCCTTGCCAGGGAAAAAGAGTGTTGGGTATACATAGTGAAATGAAAGAACTAATCCAAACGAAAATAGGAATATGACCAGCTCAACTTACCAGGTAGTTATCATTCCCATTGCCCGCATATGTTTCCAGTGTTTCTCCTTCGCAAGAGGCTTGGTAAGTAAATCGGCTGTCATTTCTGCAGTCGGTATGTAGGTAACTGAGACTTCACCTCGCTCGCGGGCTGTTCTAATGTAATGGTAACGGAGATCAATATGCTTAGTTTTAGAATGGAACTGCGGATTTTCAGAGAGCTTGATAGCTCCCTGATTGTCCGCATAGATTTGTTGAGGTTCAGAAGAGGTGAATCCAGGTCCAGATTCGGCGTGAGGTCTCGACTCTTGACTTAGGACTGACTCTGACTGTGCTTGATGTAGGGAGCCAAAGAAATGATTTGTTGTTATATCCGGTATAGTGTCAGTTCCCGCTCGCGATTCTAATTCCATCAATAGTCTTCGCAGCCAGACAGCCTCCTTAGCTGCTTCGGTGAGTGCAACATATTCAGCCTCGGTGCTGGATGTGGCAACAATATCTTGTTTTCGTGTCTTCCAAGATATAGCTCCACCACAGAGAAGGAACACATATCCGCCTGTAGACTTTCGGTCGTCCTTGTCACCAGCCCAATCCGAGTCGGTATAGCAAATTGGCTTAGGGAAGATGGTGGGCAAACCGCTAGGCCTTTCATAGCGAATTCGGGTGTTTAGTGTTTTCTTCAAATAGCGGAAGACTCGCTGAAGTGCGATGTGGTGGGAGCGTGTTGGTTTGTCGCTATGCTTGCTCAAACTCGATATTGTATATGCCAGATCCGGCCTGGTCCCAAGCATTGCGTACATTACGCTCCCTATCTTTGATTGATACTCAGGTCGGGCATGGAGATCAGCATCATTCTGGCAAGGTGGTAGGTGGATACCCGACTCCATCGGAGTCCAAACTCCCTTGCAATCCGACATTTGAAATCGTGTAAGAATTTCCTCTATGTATGGTGCCTGGTGAAGGTCCAGACGGTATTGAACACGATCTCGAACGATCTGGAGACCAAGGAACTGACTAATAGGTCCAAGATCAGTCATATGGTAAGCATTAGAAAGGGCAGTCTTCATTCTTTGTATCGTCTGCATGGCTTTAGCGAATAATAACAGATCGTCAACATAGATGACGATTATTAAGTCATGGGAGAAGAATAAACTCGGATCTTCATGCGACCGTGACATTCCAGCTTCCAGGAAGAACTTGGTGATATTTTCATACCAGGCACGTGGTGCCTGCTTCAAACCATAGAGGGCTTTTAAGAGACGCAATACTTGGTATGAACCATCCGGGGATGGCATGTCTGAATACTCTGCATAGCCTTCAGGAATCGTCATATATACCTCCTCCTTAAGAACTGGATGCAAGAACGCTGTCTTAACATCCATCTGCTCAACTTCCCAATCATAATATGTAGCTAATGCCAGTAGTATCCGTACAGTAACGAACTTTGCCACCGGTGCAAAGGTCTCTTGGTAGTCGATTCCTGGGACTTGCTCGAATCCTCGAATTACTAGCCGTGCCTTGAACCGTGTCGAGCGATCTGCATTTATCTTCCGCTTGTAGACCCACTTGCAAGTAATATCCTTCTTTCCTGGGGAAAGCTCCGCAAGCTCCCAGGTCCCATTATCAAGATGAGATCTAAACTCCTCTCTCATCGCTATCTCCTGTTGAAACCTATGACTGGAGCCGTTGATTCATGTATTGTTTCTCTACTGTCCTGCATTAGTTCTTGTTTCGTCTTGTTTCACTAAAAACGTCTGACAAACTCTTGTTACAGACTCAAGGAGCATGTATCGTGTGGAGGAAAAGTTTTCTATTTGTTTTCTTCTCGCATGGTACGCATGGGATAAAAGCTGGATCTTTTTCCTATTCTCTTACTCGATCATCAGTCTTTTCGTCGTTCGTGTCTTTACATTCTTTGTTTTTCTCTATAGTCAATAGATCTACATTCGCTCCCTCATAACAAATCAACATCTCCCACTTGCGAAAGTCTGCCTGCTCTAAGGCCTCTTGATAGCTCTGGGGTTCAGCATGCTTACTTGCGTGTGCAGCAAAAGTAACACTATCCCTTAACCAGAAGGAGGGTCGTCTAGCTCATGTCGACTTGCGCAGAGCTGGTGAATGATTCCCATCTGGAGCCGCTCTGTTACCAGTAGCGGGCTCCTCCTCCCCTGGTGCCATACCGTTTGGTGTAATGGACATTTCCGTGCTCATACCCATGGCCATAGGTGAGTCATCGTGTTGAGTACTAGGCATAGGCTCATCGGAATCACCGACCCTATCCTCTAAAACAAATCATACCTTCCCACCTGCGGTATCATCTACCTCTGCCAGAGTAGGGTAATCACTTTCAGTTTGCCCTTGTGATTCATTTGTTTCGCTATTAGACACTGCAGGTGTGTCACTACTACTAACAGAGTTATCAAGCTCATCATTTAACAGTATACTCAGTGGGTGTAGGGAGCGAGAAGGAGTACGACCACCAAAGCTTCTCTGATCAAATATCACATCCGCAGCCTGAATAACTCTCCCAGTGGCTATATCCCATTCGCGCCAGAGCTTTGTTGTATTATGTACGTATCCGAGGTGAATACATCGACTTGACTTAGCATCGATTTTCTTCCTGCGCTGGTCTGGAACATAGACATACGCATCACAACCAAATCTCCGTAAGTGACGCAATGGAGGTTGAAGTCCATGCCAGGCCTGGTATGGTGTGCTGTCTTGTAAAGCTCGGGTTGGACTACGATTGTGAAGGTAGACAGAGGTATTGACAGCCTCTGCCCAAAGGGAGTCGTTTAGCTGTGATTCAAGCAGGATCATACGTGCTCGCTCCATGATTGTACGAATCATCCGTTCACTGATTCCATTGTGATGCTGTGTATAAGGTGCAGAAGGTTCATAGGTTATCCCCTCAGAGATCAGGTACTCTTGAAACAAGTGGTTATCATATTCACCACGACCGTTGTCGCAGCGAAAGCGAAGAAGAGAGTTTCCCAAGTGCTTTTCCACCAACACCTTGAAACATTTAAATATGTCAAGTACATCCTTCGCTAACTTCTGTCGAATGAAATAACACCAGACCATTCTGGTATGGTCATCAACATAAAGAATAAAGTATCGTGCTCCCGCTAGTGAGAGAACAGGCAACAGTCCACAGGAGTCAGAGTGGATTAGTTCTAGCTTCTGTAGAGTACGGGATGACTGATGCTTTCGATTGAAAGACCGGTGTTGTTTGCCTTCAAGGCAGGCCGAGCACACACCAAAAGAAGCGTTAGATTTCTTGATGGTAAGTCCAGTACCAAGGTGCTCTAGTCGATGCACATCTGAAATGTTCAAATGACCCAATCATTGATGCCAAAGTTGTAGATCATGTTCTTCTATTTGAGTTAAAATAGTGGTAGGGATGACCGTATCCGTATGACCCTCTTGTTCTGATCTAGTAAAGTTTACTCAAGCTAGGTCAACCTTGAACAGATTACCATGTTGTGAAGCGGAGAGAATATTGGTATCGTCCTTCCAGATCCGGCAACCAGACTGGTCAAAGATCACTTGGTACTCAAGCTGCGTAACAACGCTAACTGAGAGTAGTTTGGTACCCAAGTCGGGAACAAAAAGGACATGGTTGAGCAGAATTTGTGGAGTAAGTTTAATTGACTGTAACAATCCTATTGTTAGGTTATTATGCAACAGGCAACGATAGTGGTTTCCTATAGTGAGCAAGTCTTCTTCTTTGTAATAAGGCGTAGAGGAATACTATCTCTTCAGATAGTACG
>Ga0307513_10004058_pt1 | contig 19623 bp, 12 predicted proteins | sample 15_EM_MG_FD_202174 | JGI IMG/M metagenome (GOLD analysis project Ga0307513, IMG submission 202174) | Populus trichocarpa ectomycorrhiza microbial communities from riparian zone in the Pacific Northwest, United States - 15_EM | ecosystem: Host-associated > Plants > Roots > Unclassified | place...
CGGCACTCTGGCGCGCCGGGTCGACCCGGGCGAGGTCCGGGCCCCGGCTCGGCGAGCCCAACGAGCGCACCCGGATGAAGAAGTCGGATCGCATCGACAAGTACATGCACCGATTCATCGCGCACTCGCCGTTCCTGACGATGGCCACGGCCGACGCGGCGGGCAACGCGGATTGCACCCCCCGCGGCGACTACCCGGGCTTCGCCAAGGTGCTCGACGACCGGACGCTCGCGATTCCCGACCGGCCCGGCAACAAGCTCGCCGACTCGTTCGGCAATCTCGCCGAGAACGACGGCATCGGGCTGCTCTTCCTCGTCCCGGGCGTCGTCGAGACGGTGCGGGTCAACGGCCGCGCCTACTGTACGGACGAGCCGGACGTGCTGATCCGGATGCGCACCGAGGCCAGCACGCCCGAGCTCGCCATCGTCGTCGAGGTGGCCGAGGTCTACTTCCACTGTGGCCGGGCGCTGCTGCGCTCCCGCCTGTGGGACGCGGCAAGCCAGGACCTGGCCGCCGAGATCCCGTCGATGGGCGAGATGGTCGCGGAGATGCTCGGCGGCGACAGCGAGGCAATCGAACGTCAGCTCCAGGCCGGATACCGGGAGCTGTTCTGATGCCGGCGCAGCAGACTGTAGTCGAGCGCATCGATCCCATCGCCGAGGGCGTCGTCTCGCTTGTCCTGCGCGCCGCCGAGGGCCCGCTGGCAGCGTGGTCGCCCGGCTCGCACATCGACCTCGCCCTGCCCAACTGGCTGACCCGGCAGTACTCGCTCTGCGGCGATCCGGCCGACCGCACGCGCTACCGGGTCGCCGTGCGGCTCGATCGGCTCAGCCGCGGCGGCTCGGAATACGTCCACCGCTTCCTGCGCCCCGGCCGGCCGCTGTTTGTGTCGCCGCCGCGCAACCACTTTCCGCTGATCGACGCCCCCGCGTACCTGTTCGTGGCCGGCGGCATCGGGATCACCCCGTTCCTGTCCATGATGGACAACACCGGCGCGACCCTGCTCTACGTGGGCCGAACCCTCGCCACGATGCCGTTCACCGGGCAACTGCGCGCCCGCTACGGCGATCGGGTGCGCATCGTGGCGACCGAGCGCGACGGCCGCCCGGACCTGCGGCAGCTCGCCGCCGGCCTGGTGCCCGGGGCGCTCGTCTACTGCTGCGGCCCGGCGGCGCTGACCGACGAGGTACAAGCGGTCTTCCCCGCCGACCAGGTGCGTCTCGAACGGTTCCGGCCGCAGTCCAAGACGCACCTGCCGAACACCGCCTTCGAGGTGCTCTGCGCCCGTTCGGGGCGGACCGTGCGTGTTCCCGCCGAACGGTCGCTGCTGGACGCCCTCGCCGACCAGGGCCATCAAGTGGCGTCCGGCTGCCGCGAGGGAGTATGCGGAAGCTGCGAGCTGCGCGTGCTGGCGGGCGAGCCCGAGCACCGCGACGATATCGGCGCCCCGGCCGGCCGCATGTACGCCTGCGTCTCCCGCGCTCTCGGGCCACGCCTGGTCCTGGACCTGTGAGGCGCCGGAGCTAGTCAGCTGGTCAGGATCTGACGCAGTCGCTGGCTGACGTCCGCGCTCGGCGATACGTCGTAGTTGCTCAGGCTGACCGCCGTCCAGCCGGTGCCCGGATACCAGTCGACGCCGGTGGTCACGCCGGGCGCGGCACCGCCGTGCCCGGCGACCCACCGGCCGTTGATGAGGAAGTTGTCCGGCGCGTAGCCGGTGAACGCGGTGACCCCCGGCAGGTCGGGCCGGGGCGGCTTCGGCAGCTTCGGGGTGACGAAGATTTCCCGGTACGGGGCGTCCAGCAACGTGCCGCCGGTCAGCGCCCGGGCGAAGCGGACCAGGTCGGCCGCGGTGGCAAGCGCGTTGCCCGCCGGATTTCCAATGTAGACGAAGGCGTCCCCGTCGAGGGCGTCGTACCGCTTGCCCGACTGGTCGGTGGGATACGGGTGTGCGTAACGGCTTCCGCTCCGCCACTGGGGCAGGGTGGCGAAGTCCGAGTCGGTCATGCCGGCCGGCCGGAACACGTGCGCGCGGACGTAGTCGTAGTACGACTGGCCGGAAACCTTCTGCACGATGCAGCCGAGCACGTGATAGCCGGAGTTGCTGTACTGGCTGCCGGCGCCAGGCGCGAAGAGCAGCGACTCGGCGCGGATGTAGCGCAGGGTCCCGTCCATCATTTGTTCCGGCGTCGTCCAGGTGACCGCCTCCTCGAAATACCCCGGGTCCCGCATGAAGTCGCCCAGGCCGGAGGTGTGGGTGAGCAGGTGATGGACGGTGACCTTGTCGGCGACCCCGGCGGCGAACCCGCTCAGGTGCGCGCCGATCGGGTCCAGCAGGCTCAGCGAGCCGCGCTGGACGAGTTGGGCGACGGCGATCGCGGTGAACAGCTTCGTCACCGAGGCGAGGCAGAAGACGGTGTCGGCCTGGTTGCGGATGCCCTTCTTGCGATCCGCGTAGCCGAACGAGCGCGACAGCACCGGCTGACCGTCGCAGGCCACCAGGACGGTGCCGGAGAACTGGTCCTCGGCCGCCAGCCGGCTGAGATACTGGTCGAACTCCCCGCCCGGCCGCAGCGCCGCCGGTGTCGACCCGGTGCCGGTGGCGTATGCCGGGCCACGCAGCGCCCAGGCACCGCCGACGACCGCCGGGGCAACGGCCAGACCGGCCCGCAAAAACCCACGCCTGCTTTCGTACGCCAAGAGAGTGCTCCCCACCTGAATCCCGCCGGAACGACTCCGGCCGGCCAGTGGGGATACAACACGCCCGCGTGTTTCCTCGGCGTCACCGCTTTCAAGCTACATGGCAAGCCGCATGGTGTGCCGGTGCGAGCTCGCGCAGGAGCGGGGTCTCCACCCCGCAGCGTTCGATCGCCAATGGACACCGGCCGCGGAACCGGCAGCCCGGCGCCGGATCCACCACCCGCGGCGGCTCGCCCCGGTCGGCGATCGCCTCGGGATCCAGCGGCGCCCGCGGATCGGGCACCGCGGAGAGCAGAAGCTGGGTGTACGGGTGCTTCGGATCGCTGAGCACCGCCTCGGTGGGGCCGGTCTCGACGATGTGCCCGCCGTACATCACCGCGATCCGGTCGGAGAGGTAGCGGGCGCTGGCGATGTCGTGGGTGATGTAGAGGATCGACACGCCCTCGTCCTCGCGCAGCGCGGCCATCACGTTGAGCAGGCCGATCCGGATCGAGACGTCCAGCATCGACACCGGCTCGTCCGCGATGATCAGCTTCGGCCGGTACGCCAGCGCCTGCGCGAAGCCGATCCGCTGGCGCTGCCCGCCGGAGAGCTGGTACGGATAGCGCTCGAGGATCTCGGCCGCCGGGTGCAGCCCGACCGCCTCGACCACCCGCACCGCCTCCGCGTGGCGCTCGGCGGCGTTGAGCTCCGGCCGGTGCAGGATCAGGCCGCGCAAAATGCCGTGCTTCACGCGGTACGCGGGGTTCAGCGAGCTGAACGGGTCCTGGAACACCATCGGCACGTCACCGCGGTACTTCAGTACGTCCTTGCGGTGGCGCAGGGTCGACAGCGACCGGCCCTGGTAGATGATCTCCCCGGCGGTGGGCTGGTAGACGCGGGCCAGCAGCCGGGCGATGGTCGACTTGCCGCTGCCGCTCTCCCCCACCAGCGCGATGATCTCGCGGGTGTTGATGGTGAGGTCGACGTCGTCGACGGCGTGCAGCCGCTTGCCGGAGAACGTCCCGCCCACCTTGAAATGCCGGCTCAGCCCGCGGGTATGCAACAACTCAGCCATGCTGCGTCTCCTCCTCAACAGGCAAGCCGGCATCCCCGCCCGGCGAGGCGCCGTCCCCGCGCGAGGCGCCATCCCGGCCAGCCAACACGGCATCCCCACCAGCCAACGCGGCATCCCCGCCGGGCAGGGCGGTGTCAACGCCGGACGAGGCGGTGTCAACGCCGGACGAGGCGGTGTCAACGCCGGACGGGGCGGTGTCAACCCCAGGCGAGGCAGTGCCTGATGCCGGATCCGGCGCGTTGAGCAGGCAACGGCTGTGGGCCGGCCCGACCGCGTACAACACCGGCCGGGTGGTCGCGCACTCGGCGACGGCGACCGGGCAGCGCGGCTCGAAGCGGCACCCAGCCGGCGGCCGGGCCAGGTCGGGCGGGCTGCCCGGGATGCCGATCAGCGGCACCCGGGGCCCGCGGATCGACGGGAACGCGTCGAGCAGCCCCCGGCTGTACGGATGGGCCGGGTCGTCGAAGACGGTTCGGGTCGGGCCCGCCTCGACCACCTGGCCGGCGTACATCACCAGCAGTTGATCGGAAAAATGACTGACCAGGGACATGTCGTGGGTCACGAAGATGACCGCGAAGCCGAGCTGGGCCTGCAGCTGCCGGATCTGGATCATGAGTGCGCGCTGGGCCACCACGTCGAGCGCCGAGGTCGGCTCGTCCATGATCACCAGGTCCGGAGTGAACAGCAGCGCCATGGCGATCATCGCGCGCTGCCGCATGCCGCCGCTGAGCTGATGCGGATAGCTCTTCAGGTGGATCGGGTCGATGCCGACCAGCCGCAGCACCTCGACCGACCGCTCGGCGACCTGCGCCTTGCTGTACTTGGCGTGCGCGGCGATCGCGTCGGCGAACTGGGCGCCGATCGAGGCCACCGGGTTCAGCGCGTTCATCGCGCTCTGCATCACCACCGAGAAGTCCCGCCAGCGCAGCACGTTCAGCTGCTTCTCGGTCATCGCCACGAGATTCTGCCCGCGGAAGTCGACGCTGCCGCGGGTGATCTCGGCGGGCGGGCTGAGCAGCCGGGCCAGCGCGAAGAGCATGGTCGACTTGCCGCAGCCGGACTCACCCACGACGCCGACGAACTCGCCCTCGCCGACGGAGAAGCTGACATCGTCCACGGCGACCACCGGGTCGTCCGCGGTGGCGTATTCGACCCGCAGGTCATGAACGTCAAGCAGCGGCACGACGCCTCCGCACGGGTCGTAGGGCCGGGTTGCTGATCTCGTCGAAGGCGTAGTTGAGCAGCGCGAACGAGACGCCGAGCAGCGCCACGCACAGGCCGGGCGCCAGCGACCAGAGCGGCATGCCGCTCTGCAGCGCCTGCTGGTTCTGCGACCAGTAGAGCATCGTGCCCCAGCTGATCGAGCTGGGATCGCCGAGGCCGAGGAACTGCAGACCGGCGGCGGTCAGCACCGAGTAGAGGGCGGCGCCGAGGAAGTTCGCGACGATCAGCGAGGTCATCGTGGGCAGCATCTCGGCCAGGATGATGTACGAGCTGCGCTCGCCGCGGACCCGCGCGGACTCCAGGAAGTCGCGGTTGCGCAGCGAGAGTGCCTGGGCGCGGAGCTGATTGGCACCGTACGACCAGCCGGTGACGACCAGCACGATCAGCACCACCAGGAGGGTGCCTTTGCCGGCGTACGTGGCCAGGATGATGATCAGCGGGAAGGTCGGGATGATCAGGAAGACGTTCGTGATCATCGAAAGGATCTCGTCGGCGAGACCGCCCAGGTAGGCGGCCGAGACACCGACGAGCACCGAGAGCACGGTCGCGAAGAAGCCGGCGACCACGGCGATCACCAGCGACTGCCGGGTGCCGTAGACGAGTTGCGCCCAGATGTCCTGGCCCAGCGCCGTGGTGCCGAGCAGGTGCTCGCCGGAGGGCGGCAGCGCCGGCGCGAAGGCCAGCTTGTTCGGGTCGGTGACCGAGGTGAACAGCTGCGGGACGGCGGCCAGCACGACGAAGATCAGGAAGAGGATCAGGCCGGTGAGGGCCTTGCGGTTACGCAGCACGGACCGCAGCATCCCGCCGCCCCGACGGCGCGGCGACGCCTCGGCGGTGGCCTGCGGAGCCGAAGTCAACAAGGCAGTCACGGTGTTATCCCTTCGCCCGGGCGCGCGGGTCCAGCCACGCGGTCGCGAAATCGCACAGCAGCACCGAGACCAGCACCGCGACGGTGAAGAGCATGAACAGCACCTGCATCAGGGGATAGTCCGTGTTCTGCACGGCGTTGTAGAGCAGGTAACCCAGCCCGGGATAGTTGAAGACGTATTCCACGAGGATCGCGCCGGAGATGACGAAACCGAGCGACATGGCGAAGCCGGACAGGTTGGGCAGGAACGCGTTGCGGGCCGCGTACTGATACATGATCTTGCGATTGCTCAGGCCCTTGGCGCGCCCCATCCGGATGTAGTCCTCCGCCAACGTAGTGATCATGTTGTTCCGCATGGTCAGCACCCAGCCACCGACCGCCGTGATGACGATCGTCAAGCCGGGCAGGATCGCGTGCTGCAACACGTTGCCGATGAACTCCGCGGTGAATTCGGGCTGCAGGCTGCTGTCGTAGTTGAAGTTGCTGGGCAACAGTCCCCCGGTCCAGACCGAGAAGACCAGGATCAACAGCAGACCGACCCAGAAGTACGGCAAAGCCGAGGTCACCACGAACACCGACGGCAGGATCGAGTCGAGGGCTCCCCCGCGCCGCCAGCCCGCGACGACGCCGACCATCGAGCCGAGCAGGAAGGACAGCACGGTCGCGGTCCCGACCAGACCCAGCGTCCACGGCAGCGCCTGAGCGACGATCTTGGTGATCGGCTCGCCGAGGGTGGCGCCGATCGAGACGCCCCAGTTCCCGCTGAACATGTGGCCGAGATAGTCCAGATACTGCACCCCGACGCTTTCGTTGGGCTTGAAGCCGAACGAGGTCAGCATCTGCTCGAGCGCCACCGGGGAGAGCCTGTTCTTGGTCCGGATCTGCAGCGCCTGCAACGGGCTGCCCGGCATGAACCGCGGGATGAAGAAGTTGAGGGTGAGCGCCGCCCACAAGGTAAGCACGAAGAATCCCAGGCGTCTGAGTACGTATCTCATGGGCGGCCCCTCCTATCCGTTATTTCTGCGCGGCCTTGGAGTAGAGGTGCAGCAGCACCTGCTCGTTGTCCGGCACCTTGTACGGCGACGGCTCGGCGTACGGGTTCTCCGGCGTCGGCCAGCCCAGAATGTCCGAAGTGTTGTACTGGAACCAGTCCACCGACTCGGTGGTCGGGATCACCGGCACGTCGCGCAGCATGATCGCCGACAGCTTCTTGACGATCTCCACCTGGCCGGCCTCGTCCGCCGTGGCGTAGTCGTCGAGCAGCTTGTCCGCCTCCGGATTGTTGTACCGCTCGTAGTTGGAGATGGCATTCTTGCCGATCGGCGCCGTGAGCTTCGAGTGCAGCAGTTGGCGCAGCTCGTAGTAGGGCGACGGGCCGCTGTTCGGCTCGGCGTAGTAGGCCAGGTCGAAGTTCCCGGTGAAGAGCTTGCCGACGAACGTCTGCTGGGCCAGGTCGTCGACGGTCAGATCGATGCCGATCGGCTGGAGCTGCTGCTTGATCACGGCCAGCGACGCATCCCAGTCGGTGTACCCGGTGATCGTGATGACGGTCAGCTTCAGCGGCTTCGCCGGCGAGTATCCGGCGCTGGCCAGCAACGTCTTCGCCTTCTCGACGTCCGGCTTGTCGTATCCGGAAGCGGTCAGCGCGGCCTGGTCGAAGTACTTGTCGAAGGTCGGCACCACCACGCCGGTCTGGTTGGCCGCCGGTTGCTGGCCGCCCTCGCCGATGAGCGCGATCTGGGTACGGTCCAGCGCCGCGGCGATCGCCTGACGCACCTCGAGCTTGCTGGTGATCGGGTGCGACGGGTCCAGGTTGGGGAACAGCCCGACGTTCAGCACCGGCGGCGACCAGGTGTGATTGTCGGCGGACTTGGCCAGGTAGAACGCCTTGATGTTCGGAATGAACTGGCCGCCCCACTGCGCCTTGCCGCTGGCCAGGTCGTTGTTGGCCGGCGCGTTGTCCAGGTAGGCCGGGTATTCGACCTTCTGGATGTACGGCTTGCCCGGCTGCCAGAACGTCGGGTTCGCCAGGTACTCGATGTTGTTGGGCCCACAGGTACCCATGGTGTACGGGCCGGTGCCGATCGGCTTGGTGTTCGCCCAAGTTTCCGGGTTCGCCGCGGCCTCGCCGGTGGAGAAGATGTGCTTGGGCACGATGGGCACCAGGCCCGCGAGGTTGTAGAAGTACGTCTTCGCCGTCTGGTTGAAGGTCATCGTGACCTCGCTGCCGGCGGCGGTGACGCTTTGCAGGCCGGCGCCCGTCCACAGCGCGTAGAGGTCCGTCGCCGGGTGCGCCTTCATCATGTTGAACGTGAAGACCACGTCGTCGGCGCTGAACGCCTGGCCGTCGCTCCACTTCACCCCGTCGCGGATGGTGAAGACAATCGTCTTGCCGTCGGCACTCCACTTGTACCCGGTGGCCAGCATCGGGGTCTCCTTGGAGTTCCCGACCACGGAGACGTGCACCAGCGTCTCGTAGATGAAGCCGATCGCCTGGCCGTTGACGGCCGGGTTGAACGGGTTGAACTGGCAGGGCCAGGTCTGGCCCGCCGTGTTGGCGATGGTGACCGTGCCGCCCTGCTTGTGCGGACCGTCCGTGCCCGACGCGTCCTTATCGGTGGTGGTGCCAGTCGTCGACTTCGCGCTGCACGCGGCCAGCACCGCGCTCAGCGCCACGAGGGCGACCAGGCTTCTGCTTCGCCTCATTTTGAGGTTCCCTTCTGAACGGTGGCAACGCCGAGGAGCCGCCCGCGGGCGGCCGCCACGCCTTGGCTCAAGGCCCCGATGAGTGGCGCGTCGTAGGGAAATGCGGCAATGACGAGCTCAGGCGGGTACGGCACGGCGGCGTCCAGCGCGGCCCGCAGCGGCGGGCCGATCAGGTCCCACGCGCGCACCATCCCGCCGCCGACGGCGATCCGCTGCGGATCCACCGCGATGGCGAGATTGACCAGGTGGAAGGCGAGTTCGGTGAGGAAGTCGGCGAGCACCCCGGCAAGTGCGGGGTCGTCCGCCGTCTTGCCGAAGAACGCGGCGGCCCCGGAGAGCTCCGGGGCCGCCGCGGTGGCGGCCGCCAGCAGTGCCCCGCCGCTGACGGCCTCCTCGAGCGGCGTCCGGTCGTCGAGCCCCTTCCCGACGTCCGTGAGGCCACGCAGGTTGTAGCCGATCTCGCCGGCGGCTCCGTTGCGCCCGGCGATGACCGTGCCGCCGGCGACGATCGCCGCGGCCAGCCCGGTGCCCAGGTTGAGGTAGATAGCCGGGTCGCACCCGGCGAGCGCACCCTGCGCGGCCTCGACCTGGGCGGCGGCCTTGACGTCGGTGGCGAGCCGGATCGGCACGCCGTCGAAGGCGACGCCGAACTCGTGCTGGAGCGCGAGATCCGCCCAGCCGTCGATGGCCGGGGCGAGCGCGACGCCGGTCGGGCCCGGGATGCCGAACGTGGAGACGCCGACGCCGGCCAGCTCCCGGTCGGGTGTCACCCGGCCGAGGAGCTGGTGTGCCGCCTCGATGGCGCTCGCCAGGCTGGCCTTGGCGCCCGACTCGGCGGCGGCCGGGATGGTGACCGTGCCTAGTCGATTGCCGTCGAGGTCGCCGACCGCGAGGGCGATTTTGGTGCCTCCGAAGTCGATGCCCAGCACGACCCTTGCCGGCATGCCGCCCCCACAACTTCTTTCGCTGCGATCCAAGATTGTTAGGAAGATTGACTATCAGCTGGTAGGTAGGAAGGTAGACTACCGATCTCTCCTCGACAAGAGCGGATGACACCATCCGTGTGAAAAGCCTGTAACAAAGGAGCACGAATGGTGGTAGCCGGCTCGGCCGCCCGGCCGCAGCTGATCCGGGCGATGAACGAGCAACTGATGCTCGAGCACATCCGGGCGACCGGGGAGCTGTCCCGAGCCGATCTGGCGCGCATCTCCGGCCTGGCGAAGAACACCGTGTCGCTCGCGCTCGGCAACCTCGAGCGCGCGGGCCTGGTGCGCACCGCCGGCGTCCGCACCGGCGTGCCGGGCCCGGCCGCCCTGCTCTACCGGGTGAACCCGGACGCCGGCTTCGTGCTCAGCCTCGACGTCGGCGGCCAGTATCTGCGCGGTGCGATCGCCGACTTCGCCGGCGTCGTGCGGGCCCGGGTCACGCTTCGCGCGCAGGCCCGCACCGGCCTCGGCCGGGTCGCCGCCCTGGCCAAACTCGGCGCGCAGCTACGCGCCGAGGCGGGCCTCGCCGAGAACGCCGTCGGCCAGACCGTGCTGGGCGGCCCCGGCATCTACGACCCGGCCCGCGACTCGCTCACCCTCGCGGCCGGGCTGCCCGGCTGGGACGAACCGATCGTGCTGCACGAGTTGCGCCACACCTTCGGCGCCGACCTGCTGCTGGAGAACGACATCGACGCCGCTGCCCTGGCCGAGCAGGCGCACGGGCACGGGCGCGAGGTGGCCAGCTTCGCCTTCGTCTCGATCGGCACCGGGATCGGCATGGGCCTGGTCATCGACGGCAAGCTGCACCGCGGCGCGCACGGCGCGGCCGGCGAGATCGGCTTCCTGCCGGTGGACGCCGTCGACGACAGCAACCGCGACGCCGTACGCCGGCTCGGTGGCCTGGAGACCGTCGCGTCGGCGAACGGCATCGTCCAGGCCGCCCGGCGGGCCGGCATGCACAGCCCGCTGTCCGCCCGCAAAGTCTTCGCCGCGGCGGCCCGCGGCGACGCTCGGGCCATGGGTGTCGTCGAGGCCGAGGCCGCCCTGATCGCCCGCGCGATCTGCGCCGTCATCGCGGTCGCCGACCCGCACCTGATCGTGCTGGGCGGTGGCGTCGGCCAGGCCGACAAGTTCCTCGAACTGGTGTCCGCGCGGGTGCGCGAGGTGGCCCCGGTACTGCCGGCGATGCGGGTGAGCGCGCTCGGCGACGACGCGGTGGTGGACGGGTGCCTGGCCGCCGGCGCGAACCGGCTCTGGGAGCGGCTCACCGCCGGACTCGCTCCTTTGCCGATCGGCGCCACTCAGTCCTGACGCCGGCTTTTCCCCACGAGTCCAATGTGGTTGGTCCACAATGGGAACGGCGGCAGGCGAAGGGGGATCAGTCATTGGACGCGATGCACCTCGATGCCCGCGCTCCCCGCTTCGTCGGGCGCGCCGCCGAGTTCGACCGCCTCGCCGCGGCGCTGGCCGGCCCGCCGGCGCTCGTGCTGGTCGAGGGGGAGGCGGGGATCGGCAAGAGCCGCCTGATCCAGGAGGCCCTGGCCACCACGACGGCGCGCCGGTGGCTGGCCGTCTGCCCGCCGTTTCGCGACGCGCTCACGCTCGGTCCGATCGTCGACGCCGCCCGAGCGTCCCGCGCCGGGCCGGCCGGCTCGGCCCTCGCCGGGGTCACGCTGTCCGCCCTGGCCGGCGCGCTGCGGCCACTGTTCCCGGAGTGGGCCGACGGCCTTCCGCCGGCGCCCGAGCCGATGGCCGACGCCGGCGGCGCCCGGCACCGCCTGATGCGGGCTCTGGCCGAGTTGCTCGACGGCTGCGGGGTCGAGCTGCTGGTCGTCGAGGACGTCCACTGGGCCGACGAGGCCACCCTCGACTTCCTGCTGTTCCTCGTCGCCCGGCGACCGCAACGGGTCAGCCTGCTGCTCACCTACCGGCGCGAGGACCTGCCGGCCGGCTCGCTGGTCCTGCGGCTGTCGTCCCGCACGCAGCCCGGGGTCAGCCACACCCGGATCAGCCTCGGCATGCTCGGCGTCGCGGCGACCGCCGAGCTGGTCTCCTCGATGCTCGACGAGCAGCAGGTCCCGGACGACCTGGTGAGTTTCCTGCACGAGCGGACCGAGGGGGTGCCGCTGGCGATCGAGGAGTCGGTCCGGCTGCTGCGCGACCGCGCCGACCTGGTGCGCCGCGGCGACGAGTGGCTGCGCCGCAGCTCCGACGACCTGGCGGTGCCCGGCACGATCCGCGACGCCGTGGCCGAACGCGCGGCCCGGCTCAGCCGGTCGGCGCAGCGGGTGCTGCAAGCCGCCGCAGTGCTCAGCGAGCCCGCCGACCCGGCCACCCTGCGCGCGGTCAGTGGCCTGCCGGCGGCCCGGTCCCGCGCCGCGGTCGACGAGGCTGTTCGCAGCGGGCTGCTGGGCGAGGACGGCCGCGGCGGCGTCGCGTTCCGGCACATTCTGGCCTCTCGCGCCGTGTACGACGGGCTCGCGGCACCGGACCGGCGGGCGCTGCACCGCCGCGCCGGGCTGGTCCTGGAGTCCGTGTCGCCGCCACCCCTGGCACGCCTGGCCCGGCACTTCCGCGCGGCCGGGGAAACCGAACACTGGTGGCGGTACGGCGAGCAGGCCGCCGACCTCGCGCTGGCCTCCGGCGACCACCCGACGTCGGTGGCGCTGCTGCACGAGCTGCTCACCGATCCGGACCTGAGCGCCCGGGCCGTGGCCCGGATGGCGCAGAAGATCCCGATCTTCGCGTTCTCCGGCTACCTCGGCCGCAGCGACCTGCTCGCGACGCTGCGCCGGGTGCTCGGCGGCGAGTTGCTGACCGTGCCGGACCGGGCCCAACTGCGCTATCAACTGGGCCGGATGCTGATGCACGCGGGCGAGATCAGCGCCGGCGCCGCCGAGCTCGAGCGGGCCATCCCGGACCTCGACGAGCCCCTGGACGTCGCGAAGGCGATGCTGACCCTGGGCCGCCTCGACGCGACGCCGCGCCCGACCGCCACCCACCGGCGCTGGCTGGACCGCGCCGACGCGATCACCGCGTCGGTGCCCGAGCAGGCCCGGCTCGGCCTGCTCGTCGACCGGGCGACCGCGCTGCTGCAGATGGGCGACGCGGCCGGGTGGGCCGTGGGCGCGGCGCTCGGCCCGGACAGTCCGCCGCTGGAGCTGGCCCGGGGCTGCCTGAACCTCGGCGACTCCGCCATCCGGTGGGGCCGCTACGACGACGCCAGAAGGTGGCTCGGCACCGCGCTGGAGACGGCCGAGCGGCACCGGTACGGCCGGCTGCGCGACATAGTCCTCGCCACGATGGCGCACCTGGACTGGCACGTCGGCGCCTGGGGGTCGCACGGCGAGCTGGCCGCCCGCGCCGCCGAGCTGGCGGATCTGGTCGAGGATCGGGTGATTCACCTCGAGGCGCTGCTGGTCGGCGGCCTGATCGCCGCGGCAACCGGCGAGCGCGACGCCGAGGCCACGCTGCGCAAAGTGGCCGTCGAGGGGCACCAGCGCGGCGTCGTGGAGCTGCAACTGGATCCGTCCATCGCGCTCGCCCGGCTCCGGCTGGCCGACGGCGACCCGGCCGGGGCCCTGGCCTGCACGGCGGAACCGGTCCGGATGATCGTGCGGAAGCGCATCTGGTTCTGGGGCACCGAGCTGTTTCCCGTACACCTGCAGGCCCTGGTGGCGACCGGCGAGCTGGCGGCGGCGCGGCGGCTGTTCGCGGCCTTCGCCCGCGGGCTGCGGGAGCTGCGCGTCCAGGCCCCGATCGCCACCGCCTCGCTCGCCGCCTGCCGGGCGGTGCTCGCCACGACCGGGCAAGCGGCCGCCTGGGCCCGCTCGGCCGGGGCGTGGCAGGCGCTCCCCCGGCCGTACGAGGCGCTGCACGCCGCGGAGCAGGAGGCCCGGTGCCTGCTCGCGGCGGGCGATCGGGTGGCGGGGCTCGCCCGGCTGGCCGACGTCCATCGTGGACTGTCGGCGCTCGGCGCGGTGGCCGACGCCGACCGGGTGGCCCACTCCCTGCCGGCGCGGACCTGGCGCGGCGGCCGGCGCGGCTACGGCGATCAGCTCTCGCCGCGCGAGCTGGAGGTGGTCCGGCTGCTGCTGACCGGGCTGTCCAACCCGGAGATCGCGCGGCTGCTGTCGCGGTCGCCGAAGACGGTCGCGGCCCAGCTCAACTCCGCGATGCGCAAATACCACGTGTCCTCCCGGACGGCGCTCGCGGTCACCGCCACCCAGGCCGGCATCGTCCCGGCCGAACTTTAGGTCAATCACCCAAGTGCAAGACCGAGCGAAGTCGGTCGATACTCGCCGGACACCCGGGTTCTTCTGCGCGAAAGGCAACCCCTTGGCGTCCAAGCGTGCGCTCGTCGTCGTGACCGCCGGTCTGCTCCTCGCCCCGCTCGCCACCGCCCCCACCCCGGCGGCGGCCGAGCCGGCGGCCGGTTCGATCCTGGCGAAGCTGACCCCGACCGGCTACACCCCGGCCGGCTGCAACGTCGAGCCGACGGCGAAGGACACCGCGCGCTGCTTCGCGCTGGTCGTCGACGCGGCATCGGCCGGGCGGCTCGCACCCGACGCGGCCGGGCCGGCCGCGACGGCCCTCGGGCCGGCCGACATCAAGGCCGCCTACCGGCTGCCCGACGGCGGCCAGGGCCAGACCGTGGCCATCGTCGACGCCTACGGCAACTCGCACGTCGAGGACGACCTCGCCACGTTCCGCGCGCACTACGGGCTGCCGCCGTGCACGACCGCGAACGGCTGCTTCCGCAAGGTCGACCAGTCCGGCGGCACCGACTTCCCGCCCGACGACGCGGGCTGGGGCCTCGAGACGTCGCTGGACGTCGACGCGGTCTCGGCGGCCTGCCCGGCCTGTCACATCCTGCTGGTGCAGGGCAACTCGGCCAGCCTCAACGACCTGGCCACAGCGGTCGACACCGCCGCGGCGCTCGGCGCGAAGTTCATCTCCAACTCCTACGGCCTGTCCACCGAGACCGCCACCGAGACCGCGTACGACAGCCACTACAGCCGGCCGGGGATCGTGGTCACCGCGGCCAGCGGCGACACCGGCAACCACCAGATCTGGCCCGCGGCCAACCCGGACGTGGTCGCCGTCGGCGGCACCCGGCTGACCCCGGACACCTCCACCGCGCGCGGCTGGACCGAGTCGGCCTGGTCCAGCGGCGGCTCGGGCTGCTCACCGTACGAGCCGCAGCCGGCGTTCCAGGCCGGCATCGACACCGACTGCCCGCGCCGGGCTGTGGCTGACATCTCCGCCGTCGCCGACCCGGCCAGCGGCCTCGCGGTGTACGACACGCTCGGCTACGACGGCTGGCGGCAGGTCGGCGGCACGAGCCTGTCGGCCCCGCTGGTCGCCGCCATGTACGCGCTGGCCGGCCCGCCCGTGGCCGGCACCTTCCCGGTCAGCTACCCGTACCTCGACCAGGGCAACGGCCTGTTCGACATCACGGCCGGCAGCAACGGCACCTGCGGCGGCGTGCTGTGCACCGCGGGCGCCGGCTGGGACGGGCCGACCGGGCTCGGCACCCCCGACGGCGTGGACGCGCTCGGCTTCGGTCCACACGGGACGATCAACGGTCAGGTCACCGACCAGGCCGGCGGCGGGCCGCACGGCGGCGTGAGCCTGACCATGGCCGATGCGAGCACCGGGCGGGTCTACCACGCGACCACCGACGATCAGGGCAGATACTCGACCGCGGTCGGCGTCGGCAGCTACGACGTGAGCGCGTCCGCGTTCGGCTACGTCTCCGGCACCCGGGCCGACTTGGCCATCACGGACGGCGCCACCGCCACCGTCGACCTCACGCTGGCGAAGGTGCCGACCCGGCGGGTGTCCGGAACGGTCACCGACGCGTCCGGGCACGGCTGGCCGCTGGCCACGAAGATCACCATCGACGGCTACCCGAACGGCGCCATCGCCACCGACCCGTTCACCGGCGCCTACTCGGTGGACCTGCCGCAGAACGCCACGTACGCCATGCGCGCGGTCCCGGACTACGCCGGCTACCAGGATGTCAGCGCCCAGCTCACCGTGGGCGGCACGGATCAGCGCAAGGACTTCGCGATCGGCGTCGACCCGGCCGACTGCACCGCGGCCGGCTACGCGTACCCGGCCGGCGCCGACTTCGAGGACTGGACCGGCCGGACGCCGAAACCGGGCTGGACGGTCGTCGACCGCGCTACGACCGGGCTGGCCTGGCAGTTCGACGACCAGCAGATCAACATCACCGGTGGTGCCGGCAACTACGCCGCGGCCGACCCCTTCGACAACGGCGGCACCGCGATCGACAGCGACCTGGTGACGCCGGTCGTGGACCTGACCGACCAGAGCGCGCGATTGCAGTTCGACGCGGCGTACGCGGGATTCGGCAACGACTCGATCGCCCGGGCCGACGTCAGTGCCGACGCCGGCAAGACTTGGACACCGGTCTGGTCGCCGCCGAGCGGCTCGGACTACCTCGGCCACGTCGACGTGGCGATTCCCCAGTCCGCGACCGTCCAGGTCCGGTTCCACTTCGCCGGGCAGGGCGCCACCCTGCTGGAGGTCGACAACGTCCGGATCGGCCGGTGCGGCACCGTGCCGGGCGGCCTGGTCGCCGGGACCGTCTCCGACGCCAACACCGGCGACCCGGTGAGCGGCGCGGTCGTCACCGATCAGGCGGTCAGCGCGGCCACCGACGCGGCCGGCTTCTACTGGCTGTTCAGCACGCCGGCGGGCAAGCACACGTACACCACGACGGCGGCCCGGTACGCGACCCGGACCAGCACGGCGAGGACCGTGCCGGACGCCGTCACCCGGCAGAACCTGCCCCTGCGGGCCGGGCAACTGCAGGTCTCCCCCGGCGCTCTCGCCGTCACCGGGACGCTCGGCAAGTCGGTGACCCGGGAACTGCGGCTCACCAACACCGGCCGGGCGCCGCTGCACGTCACCTTCGCCGAGCAGGGCGACACGCCCGATCCCGGCACCGGTGCGCCGCTGATCCAGACCCCCGGCGAGGTGCCGACCGGAGCGCGGGCCACCGGCCCGCCGCCGGTCGCCGGCACCGTGCAACCCGGCGCGGCCGGCGCCGCCTGGACGAGCATCGCCGACTACCCGCAACCGATCATGGACAACGCCAGCGGCTATTACCGCGGCAAGACCTACTCCGTCGGCGGGATCGACACGATCTGGGCCGGCACCGTCACCGCGCACGGCTACGTCTACGACCCCGCCGCCGGGACCTGGGCGCCGATCGCCGATCTGCCGCAACCGCGGCAGGCCCCGGCGGCGGCGTTCCTGAACGGCACGATGTACGTCGTCGGCGGCTGGGACAGCACGACCGTCGAGCAGTCCACTGTGTACGCCTACCATCCGGCGGACAACACCTGGACCCGGGCCGCGGACCTGCCGGTAGCGACCGCGACGGCGAACATCGCGACCCTGGACGGCAAGCTCTACATCATCGGCGGCTGCCTGCCGGGCTGCAACACAACGTCCTCGGCGGTGTACCGCTACGACCCGGCCACGAACAAGTGGACCAGGCTCGCCGACTATCCACACGTCGCCCGCTGGGGTGCGTGCGCCGGGCTGGCCGGCGAGGTCGTCTGCGCGGGCGGGCTCTGGAACGACCCGCACGCCAACAGCCTGGCCTCGACGTACCGCTATCACCCGGCAACCGACGCCTGGGCCAAGGCCGCGGACATGCCCATGCCGGACTGGGGTGCGGTCTACAGCGGCGCCAACGGCAAGTTGCAGCTCCTGGGCGGCGCGGCCGGCACGTCGTCCACCGGCGGCAGCACCAACCAGGTGATCCAGTACGACCCGGTCGCGGACGTCTGGGCCCAGCTGCCCAACGCCAACTTCCAGGTCCTCCGCGGCGCCGGTGGCTGCGGCATGTACCGGGTGGCCGGCTGGACCAGCGTCTTCTACTCCGTCGGGAGCACCACCTCGGAGGTCCTGCCCGGCCTGGACCAGTGCGAGGGCGACGAGGTCTCCTGGCTGTCGGTGAACAAGGCCGGTGTCGACCTGGCGCCGGGCCGCTCCGCCCGGGTCAGGGTGACACTCGACGCGTCGAAGGTGGCCCAGTCCGGCCTTTACACGGCCACGCTGACCGCCAACACGGACACCCCGTACGACGGCCGGCGGGTCGAGGTGTCCTTCCAGGTGGCGCCGCCGAAGGGGACGAGCACGGTGACCGGGACCGCCACGGACGCGGTCACCCGGCGCCCGATCGCGGGCGCGACGGTCCGGGTCTGCGCCAGCCGGAGCGACGCCCCGGGGTCCGCGTGCGCGGCGACGTACACGGTCCGGACCGACGCCCAAGGCCGCTACGAGGTGCAGGTGGCCGGCGGGCTCCGGTTCGCGACCGTCGCCACCGAGGCGCGCCACTACCGTCCGGAGTCCCGGCTGATCCGGCTCGGCACCTGGACCGTGGCGGACTTCGCTCTGCGCAAGTCGTCCTGACGCGAGCGGCGGACCTTCACCGGTCCGCCGCTTGCCCGCCCATCCCGGCGAAGAACTTGACCATCGCCTGCGGTGCGTCGGCGGCGAAGCACATGTCGAGTCCCGCGGCGGATTGGGCGGCGGCCTCGGCGGCGCGCGGGAACATCGCCGTCTCGTACTCGCTCAGCGCGGCCTCGACGTCGTCGCGGTGCCGCACGAGGGCCAGCGCCAGCTCGGTGGCGTCCAGCATGGCGAGGTTCGCGCCCTCGCCCGCGTACGGGGACATCACGTGCGCGGCGTCGCCCACCAGCGTGACGCCGGCGGTGCGCCGCCAGGAGTGCCCGATCGGCAACCCGAAAATCTGCCGCGGGACGATCATGTCGTCGCTGTGCCGGATCAGGTCGCGCAGGCCGTCGCTCCAGTCGGCGAACTCTTCGAGCAGGGCGGCGCGGGCGGCCTCCGGATCGGACCAGTCGACGCCCCGGCTGTCCATCCAGTCCTGCGGGACGCGCAGCGACGCGGCCAGCTGGACGTGCTCGCCGCCGTGGCCCAGGATGGCCTTGTTGTCGGCGAGCGCGAAGAGCATCCCCGGGCCGACCAGCGCGGCCAGCTCCGGGTGCCGCTCGGCCGCGCCGGGCAGCCGGAGCTCGAAGTGGGTGATGCCGCAGTACTGCGGCGTGGCGGGCGACAGCAGCGGGCGTACCCGGGACCAGGTGCCGTCCGCGCCGACGAGCAGATCGGTCGAGACGCTGGTGCCGTTGGCGAAGGACACTTCGTGCCGGCCGCCGCCGAGCGGGACGACCGCCGTGATCTTGTGGCCCCAGGCGATCGTGCCGGGCTCGAGCGAGTCGACGAGCAGGTCGCGCAGGTCCGTACGGTCGATCTCCGGGCGGCCGCCGTAGCCGCCCTCGGGCTCGTGGTGGAGGAAGACCGTGCCCTCGCGGTCGAGCAGGCGCGTGGTCTCGCCCTGCGGATGGGTGCGCTCGCGGAACTGCTCGTGGAGGCCGGCCGCGCGCAGCGCGTGCTGGCCGGATTCCTCGTGCATGTCCAGCGAGCCGCCCTGGTGGCGGGCATCGGCGGCGGCGTCGAGCTCGTAGACGGTGGCGGCGATGCCGTGCAGCTGCAGGATGCGGGCCAGAACCAGGCCGGCCGGGCCCGCCCCGGCGATGGCGACAGATGCCTCAGACATGATCATTCCTCTCGATCGGCGGACCACGGCGGCCCGAAGTCTCCGGGCGACTCTAGCACGAACATGTTCGTTGCGAACATGTTCGTGACAACCGTAGGGCGCCGTACACGAACATGTTCGTTATCGTTTGTGCCGTGACCTCAGCGAAGCCGGCGCCGATCAGCCGCCGGGAACGGCCCGCGAAACCCGCCCTCACCCGCCAGGGAATCATCGACGTCGCGCTCGCGATCATGCGCGACGAGGGCCTGCACAAGGTGACCATGCGCCGCATCGCCGCGGCCCTCGACACCGGCCCCGCCTCGCTCTACGTCTACGTCCACAACACCGGTGACCTGCACGCGCAGATCCTCGACGCCCTCCTGGGCCCGGTCGTGGCGGCGGCGCTCCCGGCCGGCGGGTGGCGCGACCGGCTCAAGGCGCTGCTGACGGGCTACCAGGCGCTGCTCGTCCAGCATCCGGA
>Ga0307513_10004059_pt1 | contig 19620 bp, 30 predicted proteins | sample 15_EM_MG_FD_202174 | JGI IMG/M metagenome (GOLD analysis project Ga0307513, IMG submission 202174) | Populus trichocarpa ectomycorrhiza microbial communities from riparian zone in the Pacific Northwest, United States - 15_EM | ecosystem: Host-associated > Plants > Roots > Unclassified | place...
CAATAGGAATTGAGTTGTTCGATTGCAGAACCGAGGAATGTTGGTCGCCGGACGTATCACCGCGGGGTATAGCACGAGGCTCTGCACCACATAATTATTACTGACCTTTTCGTGGTAGGTTCGCTGACGACATGGCCTCTGCCACTGTACCGCTCTACCAACATCCGTGGCCGCATGATTTGGTGTGTCCATCCACCACACTGGTACTCTACCCCTTTAATCATCGTGATAGTCTCCAGCAGTGGATCACTACATGAGGCATCCTACTCCAATACTTTGTTCAATTCGTTGTTCGTACATCGAGAGTGGTGCCTCATTCCGCATTCCTTGGGGTGCACAAACAATCTCTGCTATCGTCCTCTCCATCGGAATGTGTATGTCCCCTCCATGCTTCCTACCCTCCCGGTTACAACATGAGAGTACCCCAGTGTGGTTCCTAGAACCTCCCCGTTGGCTCATCGACCATGGCTGGGACTCCGAGGGACTCGAGGTCCTTGCGGGTGTCCATGGGAAAGGCAACCCCGATGATGGGCTTGTCCAGCTCAGAGTTGACGGAAATCAAGAACCAGGTCAAGCTTGAGAAGACGCAGGGGGCAAAGTCACACAAGGACTTGTTCAATGCAGATGCCTTGAGACGTACCTTCTTGGGTATGTCGCTGCAGATGTGGAGTCGGCTTACCGGGATGAACACCATGAGTGTGTCCTATATCATGTAAACCCGAGACAAAACTCATTCATAAATAGTGGACTATATCGTCTACGGTATGTATACATTCCGACGCTTGGACCGGATGACTCTAAAATCGCGCCGCAGTGTTCCAGGTCTTTCCGGTCGGCGTGCAAACCTCATCGCTTCGTCTGTGCAATACGTCCTCAATGTTGCGTTCACGATTCCATCTATCATCGGTACGCATTGTCCCTCTTGTTCATTTCAGTCCGAGGCACCTAAACCCGAACAGATGTTGACCGGTTGGGACGCCGGCCGATGCTCTTAATGTACGGGACCTTGCACCTTGCGGACTGAGACGTGTCTGGTCATACCCTGACAGTGGTTTATTTCTCATGGCGACGTTCCTGTTCCTCGTCGGGGGGCTGCAAGGGGGCGATGGACAATGGGGGGAAGTGGATGGGGAACGTAGGGTGCCTCATGATCCGTGCCTTTTGCATGGCCTATTCTCTTCCAGAAACCTGGGTCATCGAGGGTAACGGCGCTGTCACGCGTGGCGTAATCGTGGTCAGCTACTTGTTCGTGTGCTCATCTGCGATTACTATAGGACCCGGTACGCGATATCCGAATATGCTGGGTAGATGTATCTCGCGGAAATCTTCCCCCCTCCATATTCGTGCCAAGGCGGTCACACTCGACTGAAGGAAGGACCGATCGGGGAAAGGAAACTTGGAACTGTGATTGCGACTGAGAGGATTGTTTGAGAGGTTGTTTGATCTAAGTAGATGCTGTTCCAGGTGACAGAGTGCGCATCTACGGATATTGAGCCGCCGCATTGGGAGCATTAGAGGATGGTGTGAGTCAGGCGTTGTCGAGAGTGTCGAGAGTGTCGAGAGCGTCGAGGGCGTCCGTTTGAGAGCAAAGGTGTTTGTTGACCCCCGTCAGCCTCACTACGGTACACTCGTCACTACCACTACGCACGTCACATAGAAATATAATAAATATTGTAAATATTGTAAGAGTAATATTAACAATAAGTAATTATTTATTTTATCAACAACCATCCCCCAAACCCAAATAGGCCATCCGCAACTTGGACCTAACCTCTGCTCCGCCCGAGGCGACCACCGACCACCGACCACCGTCATCCCCGTCGTTGAACCCAATCGGCCAAGCTGGGTGGAATCCTATCTTCCCTCCTCCCTTTCATCTTCCCCGACGTCGTCTCCCCTCTTGCTAAACGCTTCTCACTCCTCATTCCCTCGCCAACCCCGCCCCCCCCGACACCAACCATCGATCCTCTTCTACCCCTCCCGACGCCGTCCCCGCCGCATCCACTCACGATGCCGCAGAGCACCGGCGTCCCGGAGCATCCCTTCCTCTCCCATCTCGTCGCCCTCCTCTCCATTTATGACCTCGGGCCCAACCCCAAGGCCAGCGCAGGCACCCCCGCAATCCCGCTCCCTCGCTATGAGGGTCCCAGAGATCTCCAGACAGACACGATTGAGCGCTCTCTCGTAAAGATTGCCCATCGCATGCGCCTTGCAGAAGAAAAGCTCGGAGCCGTTCATCCCTGGACACCCCGCCGCGGCTTTGAGTACGACATAGATCAGGACGATGATAATCTCAACCGCACCCCAACCCCCCGCAGACTCAGCCACGACCTGGCCGTCGATCCCTTCGACCTTGCTTCCAATGCTAGTCACTTCAAAGACGCCAAGTCTGCCAGAGCGCCTAGTCCTATGCAGATATCCCTCGAAGGCCTCCAGCATGTCTCAGACCCTACAACATTCCAGCCACCCCACACCCCAGGCGTCCTCTCCTCCCCCCTTTCAAACCGTTCTTCCCCTTACCAGTGCCCCACATGTCGCCGTCCAGTCCCACCCGGCGTCAAGGCCTCGTCTGTCAACGGCCACGGTGTCTCCGTTGCTGGGTCCTTCCAGCCTTCCCCTGTCGGGAGCCCCCTCGTCGTCCCACCCGGCCCACTCAGTGCAGCCGCGTTCGAGAGCGGCATGAGTGCAGTGGAGGAGCTTCGTTTATTAAAGGCCCAAGTCCAGGACGTCGCGCGAGTCTGCAAGGCAGTCGCAGATGGCGACCTCACTCAGAAGATCACCGTTCCCGTCCAGGGGCCCGTCATGGTACAACTCAAGGATGTGATCAACACCATGGTGGACAAACTCGGCCAGTTCGCCAAGGAAGTCACTCGAGTCTCCCTCGAAGTCGGAACGGAAGGGTATGTCATCTGACCCTGTGCGAATTGGATGATCGCTGATGCATACTCGACTGTACCAGGAAACTGGGGGGACAGGCTCTCGTGGAAGGTGTACAGGGAACATGGCAGGAACTCACCAGCGTCGTCAATACACTCGCCGCGAATCTCACCACCCAAGTGCGTTCGATCGCCATTGTCACTACGGCCGTCGCCGGAGGAGACTTGAGTCAAATGATCGAAGTCGATGCAAAGGGTGAGATTCAGGAGCTCAAGGTGCGGTTGTCGATGGCGTTGGTGGAGTAACCACTCACATCCAACCGTAGAACACGGTTAACCGAATGGTCATTCGATTACGAGCATTGGCCGCTGAAGTCACACGAGTCACGCTTGAAGTCGGTTCTCAAGGCAAGCTTGGTGGTTCTGCAATGGTTGAGGATGTCGAAGGGGTCTGGCAAGAACTTACGCATAACGTTGGTATATGATTTTTCCCATGCGGTAGTTCCTTACCTTTGCATAGGTCAATCGCATGTGCTCGAACCTTACCAACCAAGTGCGGTCCATCGCCGCAGTGACCACTGCTGTGGCAAAGGGCGACCTTACCCAGCGTGTGGAAGTGGAAGTCGAGGGCGAGATGGCCACCTTGAAGGCGAGCTTGCAAACTCTTGTTTAAAATGGACGAGCATCTAATGCGACTTACTTCAGGACACCGTCAATTCCATGGTCACGCAGTTGCGGACCTTTGCATCTGAAGTCACTCGAGTAGCCCTTGAAGTAGGAACAGAGGGTATCCTTGGAGGACAGGCCACGGTAGAGGGAGTCCAAGGAACCTGGGCTGACCTTACAACTAACGTCAATGTGCGTATGTTCAGTTATTTAACTCTTTACCTCCTGACCTCGTATTACAGAAAATGGCTGCCAACTTGACCAACCAAGTACGATCGATCGCAGAAGTCACAACCGCCGTGGCGAACGGCGACCTGAGCAAGAAGGTGGTAGTGGACGTTCGCGGGGAGATGCTCGACTTAAAGAATACCGTCAACTCGATGGTCTCTCGACTTCTTGTGCTTGCAAACGAAGTAACGCGGGTGTCTCTCGAGGTTGGTACGGAGGGTATTCTTGGTGGACAGGCCGTTGTGCCCAGTGTTGAGGGCATGTGGAAAGTCTTGACTGACAACGTCAACCTGATGGTATGCTGAGTCGTGTATTTGATCACGGTACGGATTGCTGACTTGGTTCCAGGCGCTGAACCTGACTACGCAAGTGCGATCAATTGCGGAAGTCACGACCGCGGTCGCTAGAGGAGACTTGACGAAGAAGATTAATGTCGATGTGCGCGGAGAGATTCTCGCCTTGAAGGAGACTGTCAACTTCATGACCGAGTCCTTGAGCGTCTTTGCTGCAGAAGTCACTCGTGTCGCCAAGGAAGTCGGTACGGACGGTATCCTCGGTGGACAGGCTAGTGTCGATAACGTTGGTGGTATCTGGAAGGTGAGACCATTCTGCAACAAAAATAAACCCACTACCAAGCCGAATTAATATCTTGATCTAATCTAGGATTTGACCGATAACGTGAACACCATGGCTGCAAATTTGACCTTACAAGTTCGGAGTGTGGCTATTGCAACGCGTGCGGTCGCGAACGGTGATTTGACGCGCAAGGTCGAGGGCGTTCCCGTTTCCGGAGAGATGCTCGACCTAGTCAATACCATCAACGGCATGATCAGTCAACTCGCCATCTTTGCCGCTGAGGTAACTCGTGTTGCGAGAGAGGTCGGAACAGAAGGCAAGTTAGGTGTGCAGGCAGAAGTGGCCAATGTGCAGGGCACTTGGCAGACTATCACGTATACCTTGGTTTAATGCACTTGTGGCGAAAAACTGATGCGCTATGGCCGGTAGGATGTCTGTCAATACCATGGCTGCAAACCTTACATCGCAAGTCCGAGGCTTTGCACAGATCTCAGCTGCGGCCACAGATGGAGATTTTACCCGCTTCATCACTGTCGAGGCGTCTGGGGAGATGGACTCGCTCAAGACACAGATTAACCAGATGGTATACAACCTGCGCGAGTCAATCCAGAAGAACACGGCCGCGAGAGAAGCGGCTGAATTGGCGAACAGATCCAAGTCGGAGTTTTTGGCGAACATGAGTCACGAGATTCGGTGAGTATCAGGAGGACGGTGTATTGGACGGTGTACCGATACAATGAGCAGGACGCCGATGAACGGTATCATTGGAATGACTGAGTTGACGTTGGATTCCGACCTGACGAGGTCACAACGCGAGTCTTTGCTGCTAGTCCATAGCCTGGCCCGTTCGTTATTATTGATCATCGACGACATCCTGGATATCTCGAAGAGTGAGCTTTCGTTTTCAAATTGTCTTGCGATGCACCTAACGCTTCTCTCCTCCCAGTCGAAGCTGGTCGTATGACCATGGAGCAAGTCTCCTACTCACTGCGCCACACTGTCTTCGGTATCCTCAAGACCCTCGTCGTCCGAGCCTCGCAGAACAACCTCGATCTCACCTACGACATGGATCCCGATATTCCGGACCAGCTCATCGGTGACTCCCTCCGCTTACGGCAGGTCATCACAAACTTGGTCGGCAATGCGATAAAGTTTACTCCCGCGAAGAGCCCTAGAAAAGGTCATGTCAGCCTGGGTTGCCGTCTGATTGCTATGGATGACAACTGCGTCACCCTCGAGTTCTGCGTCTCGGATACTGGTATCGGTATCGCCAAGGACAAGCTCAATCTCATCTTCGACACCTTTGCGCAAGCAGATGGATCAACGACTCGCGAGTATGGTGGTACTGGACTCGGCTTATCTATCTCCAAGCGCCTCGTCTCGCTCATGCAAGGCAACATGTGGGTGGAGTCCGAGCTCGGAAAGGGCTCCAAGTTCTTCTTCACCGTCACTTCCCTCATGTCCACTACCTATCACGACCAGATCCTGCAAAAGATGCAGCCCTACTCGGGTCGCTCCATCTTATTCGTCGATACTTTGAGGGATCAGACTGGCGTTGCGGAACGCATTGCAGAGCTCGGATTAATGCCACACGTCGTGAATGATGTCGTTGAACTGTCGGAGAAGAGCCAGCTCCCGCACATCGATACCATCTTGGTTGACTCCCTCCACATCACCGAGTTGCTCCGCGAGATTGAGCACCTACGATATATTCCCGTCGTCCTTCTCGCACCATCTTCGCCCAGGTTGAACTGTATGTATCTCTCCCGCTTTTCTTGACCCTCTCTGATCTCTGCACAGTGGCCGTCAAGTGGTGTCTAGATAATTCTATCTCTTCGCACATCACCACTCCTGTTACTCTCGTCGATCTTGCAGCAGCTCTCGTTTCAGCACTAGAGGCCAACAGCGTCAACCCACCCGTCACGAACACCGACCTCACCTTTGATATTTTGCTCGCTGAAGACAACCTTGTCAACCAGCGGTTAGCCGTGAGGATCCTAGAGAAGTATGGGCACATCGTCGAGATTGCGGAGAACGGGAGCGTGGCCTTGAATAAGTTCAAAGACCGCGTGCAACGGGCAAAGACACCGTTCGACGTCATTCTGGTGAGCAATTCTCGTTACAGTACTTGGTTCAAGAGTTGACGCGTATTCTCTAGATGGACGTGTCAATGCCGTTCATGGGTGGCATGGAAGCAACCGAGCTAATACGAGCATACGAGGTAGAGCACCATTTGGAGCGTACACCAATCATCGCCTTGACTGCTCACGCCAGTAAGCATTACAACTTCCATCTGGTAAGAAAGTTTCTAACGACACCCACAGTGATTGGCGATCGCGAGCGTTGCTTGCAAGCGGGTATGGACGACCACATTACGAGTAAGCACTTCGAGTCCATTAACCACATTCAAGGGCTGATACCTCTTCTGTAGAACCTTTAAGACGAGCGGACTTGCTGAATGCCATTACCAAGCTGGCTGGCAAGGGCCGAGAAGTGAATCACATATGATGATACCAGTACGACACCCCGTTATTATATCCGGCTTGCAGATCGCCCTCGTACATATATCCTTACTTCTTGACGCGCTCTGCGTGCGGTCAACGCCAAGGGGCGTGTGGAACGAATGTCACACTCATATACTTGTCTTTGAGTCTTTGTCTCCATCACTTGTCTTTGATAGGACTTCCCTCGTGTAATTCGCAGATAATGGATTCGGCCTCTCATTCGTTGCTTTTGTACTTAGTGTTCCTCACTGCTTGGAAGCCTTGAAGGTTCTATTAATGCCCGGATTATCACACATACAGTGCTGATTTCCTCATGTAAACTGTACCCTCAGTGTCAGTGCACGTTCAGTCAAGTTCGAACAGATCACTTACAGTTGCGAGGTAGGATTCCGCAACGATACGAGTGCGAGCATTCAAGCTAAGGCGAGTCTCGCTGATCTCCTTATCAACCTCCTCCATGAACCTGAGATACAATCAAAGCATGTCATGGCCATAAAAACCTAAGACGCACTCTATGATGAAATCAACAAGCTTGTGCTTAAGCATATTCTCTGTATGGAAGTTGGTTATGAGGAAGGATATATCGTACCCCTAGAGAGGCCATCAGTTGTCTCGATTTCCGTGTGGGGGTCGGATTCGACGTACAGCGACCGGCTTTCGTCGGAGAATGATGAAATTTTCGGCTCTCATCATCATGAAGCGAGTAAATTTGTGACATAGGATGCGTTCAATGTCGTCTTGTTGCTTGATCTTGATGCTCATACGAACCGAATTCACCGAAGGTTCGATGAGGACCTGCTCCTTCTCATTGCGCGAGATAACAAGTGGGTTGAGGAGCACTTCACGAGAGGTACTAATTGGTGTGGTATTCAGACCTATGCCCAATCTCTTCGATCGCCGATGTGTGGGACGTACCCAGCTTCCACTTCTGGCTTGTTGTGCCGTTCTACAACCTATTCCGTGCGTAAGACATCAACCTACGGCATCGCAAAGAACCCAGGCAGTCCGTACTTGCGACGCAAAGTTCTCCAGGGTGAGTGCTGCGGTGAGCGTAGCGCGGACTGCCGCAAGATATGGCCGCAAGGAGGAAGACTGAAACATGAAAATACATGGGTCAGTGTTCTGGAGCACTTAGACCCTTGGTACTTGCCATGATACAAACGAACAAGCGGATGTAAGGGCCCAAAACACGATTGCTTTGTGGTATTCTTGACTCTCCCCTCCAACCTTGAGTGGCGGTCCCATGTCAGTGCTCGAAATATCAAGCGACGAAGAGGTTGGAAAGATGGATGAAGACGATGACGAACTCGTTTACGACCCGGACCAAAATCCAGAAGAGGTCCGGAAAGTGCGCGCGAATTACCGCAAACTGGCACGAGAACAGGACGGTACGGAATGAAGCCATCTGTGTAAATCATGGCACGTACAACGCACGTCCCAGAACTTCGCACCGACCTGCCAAATCTCCAGGTCAGACAACTTGTCGCCCAGCAAGAGCGCGCGAATACGTTGTTTGAGAAAGGTCATACTCTCTCCTCGAGCGCGGACATATCACTGAGCTCGTTTGCAGTGCGAAACCCACAAGAGGCTGCTCTCGATTCCAAGGTCCTGCTCCAAAACTCCGAGATGAGTGCTGCAATGGCTCGTGCCATGAAGCACGACGCTGGCGCTTTTGACGTAGATGATTATCTGGCGAAAATTCTCGTGTTCCTGGGAGGGGCAAATGCGGGGGTGGCAGACGACGAATTCGATGAACTGGAGGATGCGTCGCTCACCTGGGGACGAATAGGATCCAGGGTACTTAGACACAGTCGCAGAGCTGTCTGCATAGACTTCATGTAGGTACATCTTCGTCGGTTCTGCATCTCCTACGAGACTGTTTATCGCAGGGTCGGGCCTCTTTCACTTGAAGTCAAGCAAAGAAAGCAGGTGGTAAAACGGGCACGCCTAGAGAAGAACAAGGTGGACGAAACTCGGCCGCAAGAGGTCAGTTCAGAGATCCCCTCACCGTCCAAGCTTACCTTTCGTAGCTCGCAGCTGCCGATATACGACGTTCAGAGAACGAAACCAGCAAGATGGTTATTCAAGTACGACTTCCTGAGTCATGTTACATATGCTCACATCCGCTCACATTCTTTCTAGCTGAACAAGTTGGTCAAGAACATGAGGAAACCCGAAATCCTGTATCGCTTCGTGATCAACCCGCATAGTTTCGGGCAATCGATCGAGAATCTTTTTTACCTTTCCTTCCTTGTCAAGGATGGACACTGTGCAGTGGGACCGGATCCCAGACACGGAGGGGTCCTCACAATATGTCTGTCTAAGCGCCTGTCTAAGCGCCTGTCCAACCCACTTGGCGCTGACCACGTCTACAGACCCCACTAAGCCTATAGCAGAAGACGAGCGTACGGAAAAGAAAAAGCAACAGGTGTTTGTCCTGACTCCAGAGGTTTGGCGAGTCAGTTGTTGGCCTAATCACGCGGACTGCTTCTCACCTGTTCTTAGGACGCCATCAAAATATTCGATATCGAACAGCCGATGATTTCTAACAGGTCTAGACCTCACGATTACGACGACGAAGTAAAAGACGGTCGCTTCCTCGTGTGATGTATATAGTGCCGTTTCTGCTATTCTTGAGGAATTCCCGACCCCGGGAGGGTCTACCGCCGCCAAATCACCCGTGGAAAAGGTGAAACGGTTTACCCAGTTGAGAGGACCCGCGATAATCGGCTATACTCAAACGTATTGTGGCCCCAAAATCTGATAAATCTAAGCCAATTTCGTCGGGGTTGGTACTGTTATTCCAAATCGTAGGCTATACTCAGTTGGTTTGCTTCGGTAGCGTGACAGCTTGCAATTTTCGTATGAAATCAAGGTAAGTGTTAACAATCGCTTGGGTGTGTAAGGGTTTTCGCGGGACATTGTCCTAAAATTGCCGTTGACAAAATTTACTGTTATGGCGTTTTACGGTCCGGGTCGGGCCTCCTCAAGGTCTCACAGCGTTGGTCTATTGCTTGTTACTCGACCATAATGAGTGAACACGGAGTTAGGGCCCATCAACAGGCAGAAATGCGAGGTACCCTCTTTATACCACCCTAAAGAAGAGCGAGTTCCTGATTGTAGGACTTCTTTAGGCCAGATGGTGGATGTGAATGAGCTGCGCGCCCAACGTGCAGCCGCGTTGCAGCATGACTTCCCCCTCGGTGATTTACTGTCCCGAATCGTCTCCATAACCGTCTACTAAACGCCTGTTGTCCAGGGTCCCGCAATGCCCCTTCAACTGGCATCCGCGTCCCTGATCCCACTCCAACATGGGTGGAGCAGCCTAAACCTAAAGAAGGCAAAGACGCACAGGAAGGGTATACTAAGGATAACACAGTAGAGACAGACAACAATTGAGAGTGCGAAAGTCCGCAGAGATCGATCAGGCCTAACAGCGGTTGATGCGTAGGCAGATACTCTTTATTTATGTACCCCAGACACAGACTGTACCGTCTCCACTTGCTGTCAGTAGCTCCGAGCCTTGGGGATGGTGTGCAGTCCATAAGATTGGCTTCTCGTGTGCTTTTGGTGGGGGTGTAGACCCAATCGTCGTGGCCTGGATACAATCGAGTTTTTTATGAAGGCCTTAAATGAAGCCAACCAAGATACGAAACGCACCTCGACCAAATCCCAACTCCAAAGACGCCCCTCCTCATCCCCACATAAGACCGTAGCTTCTGCTACATCAAAGCACGCTCGGATTCTGTACTGAGTATTCTTATGGCCCTGAAAGGTATTCAAAACTTCGCCGGTTTTCCGGTCCAATAATCGAGCTTTGGAATCTAAAGTTGTGACCAGTAAGGTCTGATGGTCCTTCGTGGGCACAATGGAAGCAACGGGTTCTGATAAACATTACATATATCGCGCAGAAAATTCAAGAAGAAGCGATACGCACGTCCAAGGTAGTCGGAGGTCATTCGCCCCTTGCGCAAGTCGTATGTTCGGACGTGACCATCAACAGATCCAACTATTATTTCTGAGGAGCAAACTAGAAGTGCCTGGACCGTATCTTTGGCATCCTCTAATGATTGTACCGGTGTTCGATTTTGAGACCTGTGAAATTGCATTCAGCGACGCAAGCGAGAAATGTGAGCAAGGAAATGCTACTTGAGGTCCCATATCTTCACATTCGTGTCGAACGACCCTGTATGCAAAACGTAAGAGGGTGAGACGAAGAGCTTCAAAATGTCTTCACGCTTACCACTCACAATGACGGACGCGTCCTCGTTAAGACTCACAGCTGGTATCTTGCCATTATGAGCGGCTATGCGGCGAACCGTCTGCCCCGTCGATACGTCCCAGTAGAACAAGGTCTTGTCTCCTCCCGAAGATACAAATTTCGCATTGTCTTGAGCGCTGAATATTTTGAATATCTTTTGGTGCCATACTGAGTAGCAGAGACGTACCATGACAAGGATAGGACCTCATAGCCATGGGCTTGGTAGCGCTTAATTTCCAGCCCTGTGCTGGGATTCCACAGGCGGACTGTGCGGTCATGACCTCCGGACAAACAGTATTTAGCTCCCGCCGAATAGATCACTACGTTGACCGGGCCGTTATGGCCAGCAAGCGTGTGTTGGAGGGAACGAGGTACAGACATGAAAAGCAAGGTGGGTGAATTCAGATAAAAAGATTGCGCAAGATAGCAAAAGATAGCAAACAGTCCGCATAACGTACAGGAGTACCCCTGCAGAGCCTCTAAATAGAACTAAACAGACTCGTTCGTATGCACTCCGTCCAATAACTTACTGTTGCCTCAAACAGCTGTCGGTCGCCAAAGCTGACCACCGTTGTTTCGGGAGTCCGGGGGGGACAGAGCACCAGGTTGACTGGAGATGTATTCCATGCGATACGCCCCTTGCGTCCCACGCCGATTGTTGAGCACCTCAACCTCGCTCGAATCATCCTTGATTGTCTGCATCTCATTAACGCCTTGCTGGTCGTGTTGGTATTTTCGTCCTGAACTCACCCATCCATATGCACTTCGTTCATTATAGTTCTCGAGCCTGAAGGCGTCCCCGAAGTTCGTGCCGCCAGGGTGGTCCTTCGAAGACCGTGTGTGCGGCTGGCCGCGCACGTAACCAAAGAAAAACCGCCAAGACGTCCAGATCTCGTATGCGAAATCGGAAAAGTTTATCGAGTCCCAGAGAGGACGCCAAATGGAGGTTTTCTCTTGGCCCTTGGTTAGGTACTCTTCGTACGGATATGCCCACCTCATGAAAATGGCAAAAAAGACCATCTGAGAAGTTTTAGAAGGGGAAAATCAGCACAGAGAAGTATCGACGAACCTCAATACAGGTAGCGAGCGCATTCAGACCGTGGGCAACGTTTGTTGCTGTCCAGAATTCTAATAGAGGTGAGCAGGGGGTGCCCAAGAAATGTACAAATGTTCTTACCCGTTTCACGAATGATTCCTTTGCTTTGTAATACTGAGAAGAGGAAGCCCTGTAATAAAATGTCAGATAGTGCCAATGCATGGCTGGTACTGACGTACCTGGTACCAAGTAAACATAACAATGAGCTTGATGCACAGGAATTTGGCTAGTGGTCGGCGACCCCGGAGCTCCACTCGCGTCAGGTCGTAAAAGATGATCAAACCCATGAGGGCGACCGAGATGGAAACAAAGTCGATGGCTTCTATATATACACTTGCATATTGCGTTGAAAATTTCCCTTCGCACAGGAAACCGTAGTACTGTGTGATGATGCCGGCAACGGAAGCGGCTGTGGAGCAGGATCAACAACGGAAGGACTGAATAGAAGAACGAGGCGCACCTGGTCGCACGATCGTGTACTGTAGGACACTCCACTTGAGAGTGTACATGAAATATGGTTTGGTCGGACGGAAGCGCCAACAACAGAGTGGGATCGGCAACCGGGTCTTGTCCTTGCGTTCCAACGCGTTCTCTGCAGTTTGTGAAGAAGCCGTTGAGGCCACAAATTGGACAAGAAGCATGAGAAAGGCAGACAGAGTGAAGGCCTCGTATATGACTTCGACAAGGGAGTAATAGCTGCCGAGGAGAATGAACAGCGATAGATAAAGGAAAAAAGCCCTCACGTGTAGTCTCTGAAGAAGCGATAAGAGAGGAAAGCGATGATGGCGAAGACTGGTCAGGGTATAAGCGGCTGCGCATGGTGTTTAGAGGTCAAGCATTGCGAACCAGAGGGCATGTAGAGAATTCGAATACTGATGAGTATGTGAGCACAATACATAGTATCTGGAGACAAATACATACATTTGGCGTTGCTCAGCGCGTACATGGTAATGCCTGTGGTTGGGTGAGACCGGTATGTAAATGGAAACCTAAGGACGGACCTTGCATGGCCTATCACACTCGCTGTGGTAATTAGTACGCTCTAGAGAGTACCCGGATGAGCGCTACGACACTTGCAAGGGAGCTCTGACTAACAACGACGGCACAGGCTCCGGCAATCGCCCAACCGATTCTGTGGGCATTCCAATGTAAGCCATTCTAGGTAATACATCGCATCAGGGAGGTTGAATAAGCGGGTTCGAATGTTGCAAGAGCGGACCTCGTCCCAAAATGTTGACTGGTCGACTGCTAGTTTGTTGTCTTCTTCGCAACGAGCAACCATCCGAGAAGAATTAGAAATATGGGGTTGTACGCTCCGCAAATGTGCTCGTCACGAGCTTGCTGTACGCAGGAAGCAGGAAGCAGCTTCCGGTTCGCGGAGGGAGAGATCAAAAGGGAACAGAATTCATGGCAAACACGAGCACCACCTGGTAGCACTTAATGAGCAGAAAGAGGAGGCCAGAGAGGAACGACATTCATTATTTGATACACTCGCTTTCAGAACAAGTCTAGTGGTGACCATGCTCGTCGCCGTGTCCGTGTCCCTCCCACGGGTGCTTCAAGCCCTGTTATGGGCACCACATGGTATCAATATGTAGCTTTAGCTCCATTCAGTGTTCAAGCTCTTACCAGCAGTTTCGCTCCGTCTTGCCTGCAACACATCCAACACTCAGCTCTCGCGAGAAACTAAATCACTGGATAATATATGTACCTTGCACGATAAAAAATAAAGAACCACATTGTCGCCCCGAGCGCTTTTGACAGGAACCGATGTCGAAACGGTGCTGCGTGTGGATGAAATCCTGCAAAGAACGAAAACTGTCCTCAGAATCTCCGACGTCATCTCCAGCAGCGAGGGTTTGTGTTGATACCGGTGTAATTTGCATGTCCTCCAGCCATCTCTCCACCACTTTTACCGCGAGGTCAGCTTTCAAGTTGGGTGCTTTGTCGCAAAGCTTGGGCTGTCCTTTATCATAGTTGGGACGATGGAAGTACCATCGCAGACGTCGAGCAAGAAGAGAAAAAGGGAACCCTCCGTCGATGCGCGAATTACTTATCATACTCCGTCGAAAACATTCGAACGCCTCTTCCAGGGTTCGCCACCGTTTCCCTCCTATGCCTTGAACAACCCCTAATCAAACGGATTGCTGTTTTAGAACATTCTCTTGATGATGTCAAGCGTGTCGTTCGCCACAAGCTTGGTCTCGCAGACGATCTTGATATCCAGCTTGCCCAAATTCGCGGCAACTCTTCTATCGTCCTTGAAGATGGTAACGATCTCCACCACCCGCTAATATGGCTCTAAAAATGTACGATAGATGACGATTTTGAGGCATTTCGCGTCGCCCTCGAGGCCAACCCTTTGGTCGACATGCGCGTGTCGGTCGTTCCACGAGACGGTGCTCCCTTGCCTACCCCCCTTGCCCCTAATCCCACTACTTCGTTCATTCTCCCGGAAATGCCACCACCAACACAGAAGGGGAGGAGGAAGAATGCTCTTCTTCAACAGGCTTCAGTCCGTGCGACGGAGTCGAAATCTGGCGCCACTACGACTATCTCTACCAGCAGAGATGCCCACTCAGGACTCGACAAAGCTATTTCTCCTGCCCAAACGCCAGTTCCTCCTCCGCCCTCGGTGCAGACTCTCACCGAACATCAGCAACCGAAGGCATCGAAGCTCAAGTTGAAACCCAACAAGAAGGTGCATCTTATCTCGTGTATGTGGAACGACTTCGCCTCCACCCTTTGTACTGAGAATGGGTTCCACTCACAGCGCCCTCGTCCGATGAGTCCATTAAGCCCCCATTGAAGGATATGGTTAATTCGGTACCTTTTCTTCAACCCTTTGCGTCCGAAACACGGGAAAACGTCCCTGAAAGGAATGGGCAGCACCGAGTTGAACCCGAACCAGAGAAGGAGGAAGAGTCAGCGAATTTGTTGCAAGTAATGCAAATCATCAAGTCAGTCTGTACCGTCCGCCATACCCCCCAAGAAATCCTTGCGGCTTTTAATAACAAAAAGTCCAACCGAAGACCCATTCCGAATGCCGTGGTCCAACCGCCTCCCGCGCAAAAATCGAAATCGCCCAACAAAGCACCCCCCACACTGGTGGCAACACCTATAGAAGGACGTTTGACCCTCCAGGCACCTGAAATACCAGTAAATCCACCCTGTCATGTGTGCCCAATCTGCGGCGAGAAGTGTCATCCCCCTTACCCGTGTCCCTCCCTAGCGTCGAAAGGTCCCGAACTCGCTCAACGCGTCCAAGAGCTACGCATTGAAGGGGAAACCGACCTCATTCGATTCATCGAAGACCACCAATTGAATAAACGCAACCCAGAAATGCTTGGAGCAGTAACAAGGAAGCAAGAGATCTTCAACCCGTTGGCACTCGAGCTACAGTCTAGCGGGCTTCTTTCTCCACCGTCTATCGTAGATTCGTACAGGTCGGAAATCACGGTCCAGTCGCCGGGGGAGGGAAGTAGCTCACCACCCTCCCCTGCTCACGCACGATGTGATGATGGTCATGGCGAGAATGATGCCGCTGAGCCATTGCTCGAATTATCTGCAAAGAATATCGCCGCGAGTCTGGTCTCCCCCTCACCTACACCTATCCCTGAGCGTCCACCCGCTGAAATAGATGAGTTAAGCAATGAATGTGCCAAAACTCAGAGCGAAAATTCAGCAGACGACGAATGGCACGTAGTGCCCTCGGTCAGCAGTCAAGCGCGTGTAAAATCGTCGGAGTCTTACCGATCCGAGTCCTCGAGTGACTCGCCCTCCACCAAGGACATGCCTAGTCCCAATTCCCGACAAATCACCCTCGCAGCGCCTCCGATTGTTCAATCCGCGTCCTTGATCCGCCCACGATTCAAAAGCACTTTCCCGCCATTATCCCCGACCCCCGCGGCCATTGATCTATCGCTCGAAGTACCCGAATTGCCAGTGATCGAGACGCTTAAGTCGTCGATACTGCAAGACATGTCCATCGAGCCGGGCGAGATTAGGCAACCTCAAGATGAGGAGCTGGAACCGACACAGATCGTATGTTGCCTCCTAGAACACATGAGCCACACACTGACCTTCTGAAGGTGGCAAACACCTCAACTCCATGTTCACCGCTCCCTCGTCAACCAAGACCGTCGCAGTCTCTCCCAAGGCTTTCTATTATCCCAAGAAGGTTACCCAGAACAGTCACGCAATTATTACTCCCTAAATCGACTTCACGTTTCACGCCTACCATGCCAGATCCAGCCCGAGATGACAATAAGGATAAGGATACCACGAGCAGTGACGATGATTCAAGTGATGGTGACAATCAAAACAGCAGGAAGATCCCTGCAAATCAACAAGCAGGGTCACAACCTGTGTTCCGCCGGCGCCGTAATGTGCTTGCATCCTTTTGAATGACTGTTTAATAGAACCCTTTATAAATATTTAGTTGGTAATTCGTACTGCCTTTATACCATCACATGACCCACCACATGTACAACTGGTGTGCGAACAATACTTCTGGCAGCCAGTAATATGACATCCCAGAAGTAATGTCCTGACCAGGCCAAGATCCCTCAGGGAGGGGCCCTGAATACTCCCCTCAATCGGTGCAACCCTATAATGCAGAGTTATGTGAAGCAGCCTTTCAAGTTGGGGCTCTGGTAATGTGCATTCTACTTGCTTGCAGCCTCTTGTGCACAGCTACTCAGCTTGTGTATTCTCGATGACTAGTATCTCTCCTTGGGGCTAGCAAATACTTTCTGGGAAATACCATTGAAATATGTTATGGAGTCAGTTTCCAGTGACTTGTATCCAGTAGTCAAGACTCCTTCACAAAGCAATGATGTTCAGTATCAGTCAGTGCACCCAACTACATCAGCAAGACTTAAAACATCCATAGTACTTTGTGTTCAAGCTTGATCTCAGAGATGTCAAGCTCAAGGTTGAAAGAGCCAAGATAAATTTCCACAATCAAAGGTTCAACCATTAACTTTTATGAGAATACAAATGCTAGGAGCAAGAATGAACAGTAACAACACAAGGTGGAGGTGTGCAATTAAGAAGATATTACCAATGGTATGAAATATCACACAGATTTGAATGGCTCCTCATGTGTGGTGATGCATTTAGCAAGCAAAGGATCAAGCAGCATTTTGAGTTCTTCATCAATGTGAATACACACAAAAGCTGCAATGACTTACAGAAGCGGGTTTGAACCCAGCAGAGCCTTAACAACTCCAAAGTGACCTGCCATCCAGGATAATGTGCTGTAGTCTTGGGTGGCAAGGACTCTTACAATAGCTAAATGATGTTGCAATGAATATCACCCCTTTTCCTCACCTGCTCCACCCACAACCACCTCACAGCACCTTGTGCAGGCAAACTGGACCCCCTGCAACACCCCCCAGACCCTCTACTCCAGGACCCTTTTGTGTGGACCTGCCCCCACAACTTGGGCTGATAACATATGTACTTAGATAGCTTAATTACACACATTGTGATAGTGTACCACCCACCTGAACACCACTGAACCCATCCACCATATTCTGCCACCCATGTAGTATAGCCATTCCACCCACAGCATATGCAATCTGGTAGCCTCATGTACAGTATGGATAATCATATATTTAAACCTCAAGCTATGGAACATTGTTCTGCACTCAATGTCTTGTAAAATAGACATTTTATTTTCATGTGCCCTGCCTTGCTCACCAGCCTCACTCTTGGACCTGCCTGCCACCTTGAGTTCCACACCAGCCCTCAAGCCCTCAGACCCCTTCCTTGCCCTTCCTCACTAACTCCCCACCACTAGCACTGCAGGTCTAGCCAGCCAGAGCCAGGGCTGTGCATGCAGTCAGTCCCTGGATGTTGTAAGGTAGAGAGCAGGTAAAACCAGCACTCCTTCTAAGCAAGGACAAAGGGACAAAGGACAAAGGAAGAGCAGCCAAAAAGTTTGAGAGCAGGACCAAAAAGTTATTATAATTTTAAAACAAAATAGTCACAGAACACATACATGCCAATGGTCCCAGTACTATTATCTAGGCCCTCCCTTGAGTATACTAACAATCTCAGGAGGTAAAGTACAGTGCCCATGATACTTTCTGTTTGCCCAAGTGGCCTGAGCACTGTCCAAACTCTTGGAGTATCCATCAATGAATCTTGCAGAATGATTTGCATATCTAAAGTGATTGAAAATCACATCAAAAATGCAAAGTGGCAGACATAAAATACCTAAACTCACCTTTTAATTTGAATGAGAGGAACATTGTCCAAACATCTTGTCATGTTCAGCTCCATTTCACTTATGTTACTTGTTGGTGGTGCCAATCTATAGCCCAGCTTTGATGTACTGTACCCTCAACAGAAATAGTTCCTGATAGCCTACAGTCCCCCAGAATCCCCAATCCTTACCTACAAGAACCATTAGCTGATGATCACACCACACCACCAATCAGTCTTATGCATGCTCTCAATCAACAGTTCTATGGATCCTCGTCCTCCCACTCCACAGAACACTCTGGAGTTCACTGCCAGGCTACTTGCATGTCTTTCAGCAAATGGCCAATTATTGTCTCCACCCCCAGACTGCCACTTCGGAACTCCACATGCCCAATCAGCATTGACCAGGAAGCAGATTGAAGGAACTCAGAATTCCAAGGACAGTCATTCGACAGGGATATCCTTCCAGGTGAGTGACAAGTTCCCTTATGGCTCCCCAGAGATACCCACACTTCCAGAGGAAGGAGAGTTCATGAGTCTCTTGAGAGAGACAATCAAAATGCTTCAGGAATTAAGACAGAGGAAGCCCCAATCTCCTGTTCCCCCAGAATGTGCACAGAGTGCACATGCTTTGGAACCATGGGAAAGGATGAGGAAGAAAATTCCTCTTCTCAAGTACCCTCTGAGAGTACTTCCCATTCATTCTGCCATCTTAGGGATATCCACCCAATTGGCCACAGAGTATATCTTCACTGGTATGCTTTGGACACTGATTTCAGTGATATTCCCATCTCAATGTGCTTGGAATCAGTGACCCAAGTCACTGACATCTCTTTCCACCCAAACAATCCTAACACTCACTTCCAAATTCTATTCTGGCAATAAGATCACCAAACCCACCACCTACAGCAAGTTCACAAGTGGAATTATAATTACAAAAGGAGCAGATCAAATTCTGTACTTCAACAAGGCAGCTCTGTGTGACAAAAGTCACTTTTACCTCTATTTTTCATCCTTTTTTCCTTACATATCAGTACCCATATCAATGTTTTCTTTGTCATCACATGACTTGAGCCTGACCTGAGCCTGATGTTGTCACTTCCTTTGTCATGGATTGTGACCATGAGCCAGACCTCACTACTCCTTTGTCACCACTTGTGACCATTCATGATGTCAACCATGAGAATAGGGCTGGCTTCC
>Ga0307513_10004060_pt1 | contig 19614 bp, 21 predicted proteins | sample 15_EM_MG_FD_202174 | JGI IMG/M metagenome (GOLD analysis project Ga0307513, IMG submission 202174) | Populus trichocarpa ectomycorrhiza microbial communities from riparian zone in the Pacific Northwest, United States - 15_EM | ecosystem: Host-associated > Plants > Roots > Unclassified | place...
GTCCTAATCATAATCTGCAGACATACTGGGATTGTAGTTTGCTGAAATTCGTTTCTGTTCTCGTACTGATAATTGTGGTTGAGAATTGTGTTTACACTGGCAGATTTTCCTGAGTTATAATATTAATTATTCATTTATTTCATTTATCTACACGTTGCTTGTCTTGGGAAGTAATAGGAATTATAAATTAATTGGACTAAACACAGTTAACAAAGCATTGATTTGAAAACGCGTTTAGAAACGACGGTTGTGTTTGGCACACTCATGTGTTCAAATAATGGTTATTGGTTGTTTGTACACGTGTTTACAAAACATGTTTTGAAATCAACAATTTTTCAAACAATGGCCTGCCAAACAGCCCCTTAGTAACGTCTGGGATGGTGATCTGACACATGTCTGGGATCTGACACACAGGTTTCACCGTTGCTTCCGGACAGAAAAAGGTTTTCATTCAATGATATCTCCCCTAATACATGTCCTTTTAAGAAACCAATACCGGGTATGAAAGCACTGACGATAAGAGTATGTGACTGAAAAAAAGTGGGTTTGTGAAAATTCTAGGAGTGAGTGAATTTGTAAAGTAGTAGAAAATAAAGAAGAGGGGGTATATATATGAGAAAGTGAGGATTTGAAGGAAAAGAGAAGTGTTATGGCTTCTGGGACCGAAGCCGCATATGCAGAGAGACATCAGGATGTAAGGATTTGGGGGCAGCAAATATACTACTAGATCTGAGTGTATGGTGGGGAGTGGTATGTGGAGTGCTCCACTCATTTTTGCTTAGCTGTTCAACCTCCAAGTAGTCGCTTTCTTCAACCTCTGGATGGATAAACATAACCATTGGAGTATTGGATTTAAGGATTTCCTGAACTCTGATAGGCAGTGTAGGTGTGATAGGGGGGGGTTTGGTAGGTTTTCCTTTGGGGTAATCTTTTTCCTAGAGACTGGAAGAGGGAGAGCCTTGTTGGCATTTTGGGTGAGATGGGCATCATGGAGACGAATGAGTTCAGCGCCATTAAGAACTCTGGCAACTCATAGCTGCTGCCTATGAGTAGTATTAAAGAGCTAGCTTGTTCCCTGAAGGTGTCGATTGAACTCCTGACAGACTTCCTTTTCCCCTATGACAGTTTCCAACTGGTGGCCCAATTCTCATAGAATTCCAACAACCTGATCCCGTATTTCACTACATTCTTTTAGATCCACCTTCGTATCCTCCAAACTCATAAACCCAATATGTAGCAGAGTCTTGCCCACCGTAACCTTCCCTCTAATATCCCATGCTGTTTGAGGGTTCCTAGCAACTCCAATTGCTGTGAGCTGCTTTCTGGCTCGTGGTGCTAGGTTACCGAGAACCCGGCAGGGATTCAGAGGCCAAACGCCAGTGGCGGTAAATGCTTGCTGAATACTATGAGAGGTCATAGTCTTGGTGCGTGCCTCAGTCAAAAAAGGTATAAAGACTGCCTTCCTGATCCCTTCCTGGCTCTAGCCGGACCGTATATGGTTATCGACTGCGAACCCATAAAAATGTTCATAAGGTGAAAATAAACCAACATCTAGGGGTTGTAGTAGATGAGTGGAGTGAGTAGGTAGGTAGATAAGGTGAATACCACTCTCAATGCAATACTGTATGAATTCGAAGCTGAGATGTGAACCATTACCATCTAGGATAAGAAGGGGAGGTTGATTTACACCTGCTCTCTGTGCTGATTCTGGATTAAACAAATCGCGCAACCATCGCATGGCCAACTCATTATCTGTGCAGGCTTTAGGGGAGTAGCTGAAGTGATAGGGGCGTTCAGCTTTGGTAAGGTTTTGGTACCACCTCAAGTAGTGCCCCTTTTCTTTGTTGATAATAAATGGAGACAGCACAATTCCACTCCCGGATACACTCTCGATCACTGAAACCAGCCCTCTTTTTCCCTCATGCGTAACTTGTGGATTACGCCAACCACGTCGACAGATCTCCTTAGCTCTTGCTGCCTGGCCCATCAAGAAGCCCTTTTCATCCATGTTAAATATTTGAGCTCCTTTGAGGCCATAACAGCGTATAAGACACCCTAACTTCCCAAAATACTCTTGTAAAAGGCAAGGGTCACTGGCATAAGCCCTCTGTCTTTCGAGGTTACAACTGAGTTTGGAAGCTAGGGTTGGATGGCAATTGAGGAAGCGACTTATCCACTTCTGTCCTAATGTTGCAGCAATGGTCCCTGGTGGCTTCTCTTCCAGATGGATAGCCATACTGCGAACCTTATCTTGCGTTGGGGAAAACCCACGATTGGCCTGCTCAGGATACCAACTAACAATGGCTGACTCCTCTGCTGGTGTTAGCCGCTGTGGTTCTTGATGTGATATAACCTGGCTCTCATGGGTTCCCGCCATCTGCCTATAAAGTGTTCGCTTGTTGACTTCATATTCTTCTGCCACTTTGCTCACACATATGGGATTATTGACTGACCCGAGGGCCTTGGGGGCTCGCTGAAGGTGTTCATGATACTCCGAAACTTTGCGTTGGTTAACTTGACCAATCTTGTTGTCATTTTTTGAGTTTTGTTTCTGTTTGCATCTGGGAGCGGGGTTACTTCCTCAAGAGACCCAGGTCTCTTATTACGCGAAAGTGATGTGACGCATCCTGGTCTTGTGTCACATCAGCGCCTTTTACGTTAGTTATAAGGTATATTGGTTTCACGCTATGATGTGACTTGGCTCATATTATCTCACATGACTTGTTTTATGGATTTTGATTGGTAAATGGATATTGCACAGTTGACTCAGGAGAGTCAGCTGATAGATTTCACACTAAGACAGGCTATGAGTCATAGAGGTTGGATGATGCGAGGTCACGAGTCACCAGGGTTAGAGTTGTGGAGAGATGCCAGTAGAAGGCTAGCCTTTTCGCCAAATAGAGTGGCAGGCTCGGTGCCCTCTATTGTCCCCCTCCTACATTTTCTAATATCTTATCATATAGTACTTGATCCGGCCCCTTCCTGTAGTTATCAGCAAAAGTACTACCTTGCGTTCTGTGCATTCTGTGCGTCTGACGCACATGATTGTGGAACGCAAATTGCGAATCAGGAGGCAACCAGCCTACCACACAATGCAGGTGACACAACCTGACGCAGCATCAAATACTCATAATGGACCAGATCCAGCACCCAATACTCAGGATGCCACCTGATGCCGCACCAAATACTCAGGACACTCCCTGATGCCAGACCATATCTTCCCGAGATAATCGAAAGTTCCTCCCTTTACCTCTTTCTGACCTTGGTCACTTGGGTAACAATAGATTTCAAGTTCATTTGGTAAAACTATTAAATTTACTACAAGTGGGCTTCTATCATTCTAATAAACATGCAAGTTGACACCGGGGCATGAGCCGGCCTGTTGGCCTTCCGCCCTTCCCTGGACCCTTTAGCTGCATGGGGAATTGGCCCCTCAGGATGTACATTATACAGGCGGGCCGCTGGCGTCGAGCCCAACAGTCTCCGGCAATTAGATCCAGGATCAGGCATGTGGCAATGGAGGTATTACACATGGAGCTCTAGGATTGCTAAGGTACCTACATTGTAAAGACTACTGTCACAAGGGTGAGCGATTTCCTGAATATTAATGAGATAGAGACCTATCATATGCCACCACGTAGCTGGTGTCAAGCCGAACAATCTCCCGCAATGCGATCCAGAGTCGGATAACTGGTTGTGGAGGAATCAGCCATCAAGTTCTGTGATCACCAGCACACCATTCAGCACTGTAGCTTCATGAATAGAGGTGGCAGGGGGAGGGTTCTTATATCATTGTGAAGCTAGTGTTGAGGCAAACAATGTTCCACAATCGGGTCCAGATTTGGTGAAGTGGTCGTAGAGCTATCTGCCATCGAGCTCTCCCTTACTTTAGTCCAAAGACCACTCTCAGAAGCGTTGACGGATCCATAGGCCTTGATGCGATAGAGATGTACATTATACCACAGCATAGCTGGCGTCAAGCCCAACAACCTCCCGCAATCAGATCCAGACTCGGCCCAGTGGTTGTGGAGGGATGAGCCATTGAGTCCATGGACCTTTAGATAGACCACTCTAAGAAGGGTTGGCGGATTAATGAGCTTTGATGCGACAGAGACGTACCTTATACTGTTAGGAAGCTGGCGTCGAGCCCAACAGTCCCCGCCAACAGATCCAAAGTTTGTCCAGCGGTCGTGGAGTAATCTGCCATCAAGTGCAAGATAGCCAAAGCTACTAGTACTATAAAGATTCTCTCGACAGAAGACAGCAAACTCCTGAGCTTTGATGCGACAGAGACCTACCTTATACCGTTAGGAAGCTGGCATCGAGCCCAACAACTCTCAGTAAATTGATTCAAAATGCTTTGAGCGGTCGTAGAGTAATCCGCTGTTGAGTAAAATATCACCAGGTTGATACCTAATACACCCTGCACAGAAGACAGCGATTTCCTGACCGTTGATGGAACAGAGACGTACCTTATACCATTGGATAGGTGGTGTTGAGCCCAAAAACCTCTCGTGAACAGAGTCAAGATCTGTGCAGCAGTTGTGGAGTAATCGGCCGTCGAGTGAAGAATCGCCAGGGCTACTTTGGTTGTGGTATAGAGATCCCCTCCACACGAGACAGCGATTTCCTGAGTATTGATACAACAGAGACGGCCTTTATACCATTGCATAGCTGGCATCCATGAGCAAAAGAAATACCTTGTGTTCTGTCTCTTCCCGCTAACCCTATGTGCTGGACATTCCAGCTGCTTATAACATAAACTCCGGTTCTAGGTGCAGCCGCCCGGGCTCATTCCGTCTAGAAGTGAAAGAGCCGCGTCCAATGCCTCTGGATGCGGAAGTCAGCGTCCGGACGCATTTGACCCCCCCTGGTGCAGCCACCCCTCTGATACTCTAGCCCCAGAGCTCAGCCTCTGCATCCCTTCACTTCCAATGTACCTGTTCCAATGCTGCCCTTTTGCGGACATTTTGCAACCACGACATCTCCCTTCCCGGCCTCCCCCCACACTACTCCAGCCCGCCAGCTTTCTTTCCCTGATACTCTCTCTCCTTTAACCCCCTCACTAATCTCTCCCTGAATGCATTTCTCTTCCGGAACACCACCAAGATCACCTCTGCTTCTCCAACATACCCGGATTCCCTCAGTCCTCTCGGATATTCCGCGGACGTTTTCCCGTCATTACTTCCTCCGTGGCCATCCCTCCCAACCCATTCAGCCCTTCCTCTTCCACCCTCTGATCCCAGGCGGTCTTCTCCCATATCCGGCAGAAGTCCCCCCTCCCTTGCCCTTTCGTGCGGCTCTCTCCTCAGCTCTCCACATCCTATCTCGTCTACTTCATGCCTCTCGCCACCTCCCCCACCCCTTACAGTCCACTCGCGGGCTCCCACCATCTTCTCTGGCTTCTAACAGCCCCCCAGACTCATTCCAGTGGATGTCAACCTACAGCTGCCCGCTAGACAACTTACCCAAGCCTGCCGAGTTTATTACCATCGGCACAACACATTCCCTTGCCTTTCGAAACGACAATTGCCAGCTACATGCCTTACGCATAGTTGCAGGGGTTATAACCATCCGCGCAATTCATTCTCATGCCTTTCCTGCCCACGGACTCCCACACTACTATTGTTTGACCATTCCTGACCCTTTTAGCACGGGTAATTTAATTTAATTTTCTTACATATATATACACGATCAGCGAGTGGTGATAAAACCATTCTCCCTATCGTCCCGATCAGTTTCTTCAACATCCGATTCCGCCTCCCCATGGTCTTGGAACTGCGCTGCATCAACCAGTGCTCCCAGATGGGGCCGATGTTCTCGCCGCGGCTCCTGCCGACCATGTCCTTCTCATGAATCCACAAGGCCGCCAGCGGCCTCTAATTCCTCCAGCTTCATATCAGTACCAAACTCCCGCCTCAATGCGTCATCATGATTGGCATATCCCTCCCTTCTCTCAGCCCACTTGCCCCGCTCCTTCATGATTCGGGCCACTCATGGCGTCCTTATCCGCTGGATTATTCGACGTTGCCTCACTGTTCCCGTTTTGCCCCAGGATCGCCTCTGACATTCCAGCAGGGCTATCTGTCCATTAGCTGACCTTTCACGCAACTCGAGTACTCGCTGTTTACAAAAGTGTCTGGATGGCCAGCCCGTTGAGGGATCAGGACGCTTTTCAAACCAGCCAGTACAGATTGTTTTTCTTACCCCCAGAAGTGGTCCTTGTGAAAGCCACATTACCGATACAGATGCCAGTCCGCCAACATCGCAGTGAATCTCATAATATGCTGGCTATCAGACAGATCAATGGGCCATAGATGTTATCCAGGAAACGATCATCCGTCATCCTTTTCTTTTTCGGGCCAGAGTAATATGGAGCAAATATCACAGCCGGAATCTGGGGTGCTAAGAATCTAAGACAAATTGACTGTCTAGGGGATTAGATCGATTTAGTCTTACTCCAATTAGAAACAATTCCGACAAATGTCAAAAAGATATCTCATAGCTGCCAGGCGGGCAAAAGAACCTATCCATCACCAGTAGCTATTCTACACTTCGTGCGCAGGGTGTCGGATACCAAATATTGAGCTTAGAGAGTACTGTTATAGTGTTCTTTGCTGTATACGGATACTGAGATCTGCATCGGCTGTGCATTGCCGAGATCTGCAAATCAGTTACTGTAACGAGTTTATTCCTGTCTAACGAAAATACAGTAGGACCGGCGATAGACGTGCTAGCACTGGTGCTAAGGGAGGCTTCAAGGGACCGGAGGTAAGAGATAATAGTTGAAGGACAAATTGGGCTTGGGGACTCAGGGATTGTCGATCAACCAAGTGTATTCTTAGACTGAAGGTCTGTCGAAGTCTGCAGTCTCCTGCTAGCCAGGAGACTGGTTTAAATACAAAACCAAAGAGTGATAGACTTCTCGCAATCACTATCATTACCAGTAGCTGCCCACATACCGGAATCCTGTAATCCTGCAAGACCAAAGAAACAAACAAACATTGCTTAGCCTTGGCCAGTGTTACATGAGCATTCCATATCCGGAATCCTAAATATAAACTTGCAACAAAGCAAACTAAACATAGCAATACGATAGCATAGCCTATATGACTCAGAGACAGTGGCCGAGCTGAAATCAAATCAAATAAACCAAATACAAGTCAACTAAAAATAGGAGATCCTGCGCTACCTGCTCCTGTGTACTGTTACCGGAACATGTACACATGTAACATTCCCTTATTTTGAAAAATCAACAATCATTCCAAAGTCTTCACTGTGCTCAGCGCTCTCGTCGGTGTGCCATAGGAGGCTGTCATCATCCGTGGGGAAATAGTCCTGCTCAGAGCTGCTAGAATCATATTCCTCATCGTCATATGGTTCCCAGAAGTCGTCTGGGCAATCGTTTGGGGTACATGGTGTGGAGGAAACTTCCATGTGTTACCAGAAAGCTATAATATAGTGGGAGGTGATCTGGGGCATCGGTTCTGAGGGGTCGTTAGCGTCCCGGTATTCCGGTATGAGCTCCAGGGAGTGGTCGAGGTTCACGATAGGTTCCCAGGAGTCGTCAGCTCGCTCATAGCGTTCCCAGTGGACCAGGAATTCGTGCCGGTTGTTCTGGCGGCGGTCATCGAGTATCTGCTCTGGTTCCCATTCTTCTGCATTGTCGATTAGGATGGGTGCTAGCTTGTCCATTCTGCGGGACTTGAATCTATCGGGATCGTTTTCTCTGTATTCCTTAAGGGAGGAGACGTGGAAGTAGGGTTCCTGGCAGGCCATTCTGGGCGGGAGGTGTAACTTGTAGTTGTCTGTGTTAGGTAGATGTTCTAGGACCTTGAAAGGTCTGAACCTGCCTGGTTCTAGCTTCTTGGATCGTCCAGGGGAGGAGGTATAAGGGCGGCCTCTAACAAGAACTCTGCTGCCATTCTTGAGGGGCTCCGTTAGGGGTTTGCGGCGTTTGTCAGCCTGGACAGTCGGGCGGACGGTAGCATGCTTTCTGGCCATGTCTAGTTCCATTCTTGTTCCTTCATGGGCATTTAGGATATCGTCCACAGCTGGAACCTTGCTGGCGGATCTCTGGCCAGGGTTGAATATCTTCCAGGGGCGTCCATAGAGGGCATGGTATGGCGAGATGCCTAGGGATTAATGGGGGGTGTCATTCATGGCTGCTACAATAGCTGGGAGGGCGCCGGACCAGTTATTCTCTCTGGGGTTAACGAAGTTCCTCATTAGCTGTTTGAGAGTACGGATCCTTCGCTCAACCAGGCCATTCGTTTGGTGGTGGTATTGGGTGGCCATTCAGACCTGGATACCAAGGTACATCATCATTTGTGACCCAAACTCAGAGGTAAAGAGAGAGTCCTGGTTAAGGACAATGCTGAGAGGGAGGCCATGGACTTCAAAGATAGTGCTGTTGAGTTTCTTGAAGATCTTTTCACAGGTAGCAGCGTCCTTGAGTAGGATGAGATGTGTGTAGGAGGTAAAGCAGTCCATTATGACCATGATAGATGTATAGCCATCGGATTTGTTAAAAGGGCCGGTGAAGTTGATGGCTAGGGATTGGTAGGCTTCGTCGGGGTCAGGGAGGGTAAGGGGAGGTCCATAGAGTATGGTAGTGAGCTCGTTGATAATCTGGCACTTATCACATGACGGACAGTATAGGACAAAGTCCTGGCGCATCTGTGGCCACCAGAAGAAGCAAGCTGCATAGGAGTAGCATTTGTAGGAAGAGAAATGCCGGAGGCCTTCATGGACTGTCTTGAGCATGAAATCCCATAGGGATACCCCCTTCTCAAGACATCCTACTTGTATATAAAGGTTTTCGTACGCATTGGTGTTCTTGGCAAGTAGAAGGTCATCGCGGATGGAATAGTGCAATTTATTATCGGTTTCCTCGACCCGGGTATAGAGGGCGTTGGACTTAAAGGCTTCTCCAACTCGCTCGGTGAGGATACCCATAAGGCAGGAGTGTAGGGTTCTTAGGAATTGGTTTGCATTGGTTGCCTTATCGGAGTCATAGCCTACTTCGCTGTAAAGGGGACTAAAGGCCGGCGAGGCCATGGGCGTTCTGGCCAGAATAGTATCATTCATAGGAAAAGGCGGGAGGCTTTCTGAGAGGTATGGGATATTGCGGAGAGAGGCCTGGCCTGCCTCAAGGGCTGTATTCGATGTTAAAGTCCTATCCTGCTCTTTTCTCTTTGTCTTCTCATTCTGCTTCTGGACCTTAGGCTCCTTTGGCCAGTAGGCTCCACCTTCTTTTTCATTCTTATGTATTTCACACCCATTGTCAGTGCATGACATCCAGCTCATTTCTGAGTGTCGTCGTTCCATTTCACTAGAGATTATGAGAGTTCTATTATCACTTCAAGCGTTTCCCATTGATATTCTGCTAGCGTTGCTGGCAGCGCCTGATGTAGCTAGCGAGGAAGCAGAGGCCTTACGTTTCTGGGAGCGAGTTACTGCATTGCTCGTAATCTCGTCCATAAGGTATTCAGGGCGGCAGCGACTGATAGAGTCGCTGCTGGTAAGAGTGGGAGAGGTTTGGTCTTCGCCCGAGTGGTACATGGCGTCGTCTGAATGTATGCTAAAATGGGTAGTAGAGGCGTAGCTTGTATTGATCTGTAGGGGTTGGGTAGGGTCAGGTAGCTCAAGGCTGTCATAATCGATAGTGGGGTCCTTGAGGCTTATATCTAATGGTCCTGGGGTTCCCTCATGGATTCTCGATAGGTAGTCTGCTAGCAAATTCTTCTCTCCTGGCATGTATTCTATTTTAAAATCAAAATGACTGATGGGCGTTAGCCATCTCTGCTGTCGTCCATTGAGATTCTCTGGTGTCATGATTTTGTTGAGACTCTCGTGGTCTGTAACCACTTTAAATTGCCTGTGTAGCAAGTGGGGAGCGAATGCTTCCATAGAATGAATGATTGCGAGCGTTTCTTGTTGGTGTGTGGGGTAGTTGCTTTCTGATGGGGTCAGCTTCCTACTGTGGAACACTGCAGGCCTGGCTGCATCTCTGGTTGGTCCTTGGCCGATCCAAGCACGCGTACCTGTAGGGGATCTATCGGTAAAAAGCCATATCATATCTGGCTTATTATAGGTGATCGGTCTTGGGCCTTTGTGCTTATCTGCAGCTCGCTTGACCGCTGCGTGGGCTGCTTCCTCTAGATACGTCCATAGCCATGCAGCATTCCGACTTAGTTCTGTGAGCGGGGCTATGATAGTGGTGATGGGGGGAATGAACTGCGAGATATAATTAACCATGCCATTGAATCGCTGCAGTGCTTTCTGGCTCTCTGGGCATGTCCCGTCTATTATGGCCCGGATTTTCTCTGGTGCATGGTGGATGCCATCATCGTCTATCATATGGCATAGGATCTCGAGCTTCGTGGCAAAGAAAACACTTTTCTTTGGGTTGGTATAATAGCCGGCGTTCGGCAGCTTACTGCAGCCGTGCGTAACCTCTTGAACATGCTCTTCAAAGGTGTCACTGAAGACAAAAATATCGTCAATGTAGACCCAGATATTGTTGCCTAATTCGTCATGGAATAGATCCTCCAAAGTCCTTACCGAGGTTCCGGGAGCATCTATGTCTTCTTGCATCATGACCTGGCTGGTAAAGCCGCCGAAGGGTGTCTTCAGAGTATTGTACTTCACGTCATCTGGATGTAATCTGGTCTGGAAGTAGGCGTCATTGAGATCGATCTTGCTACGGAACCGTCCTCTGGCCACTGCATTTAATATAGTCTTTTGTTCTGGGATCTGTGGGTGATCGGCCTGGGTGTTATCATTCCTGAAGCGGAGGTCTACCAGGGGTCGGATTCTGCCATCGCTTTTGGCTTCCAGAAACATGCTGGCTCCTCCGGGCACACTGGTCCTATGGAAAATACCGGCGTTCATCTGCTTGTTGATCTATGGCTTGTATTTGGGCATCAAGACTTGTGGCGCTTTGAAGGCGGGTGTCTTTAAAGGCTTCGTCGGGTCTATGTGGCTTATCCTGTGCATTATCTTGCGTACTGGGGGCAGTTCCTCACGTACTGCTTTGACAAATACCTTGCGGAACATCGCCACGAAGTCTGGTACTTCCAGTGGCTTTGTCATGGCTGATCTAGACTCTCTAGACTTTCCGTCACAGGTGACTCTGACCTTGTACTTGGAGAAGTAAATTATGTTCTTTTGGCAATCGATGACAGCTCCTAGCCTTATGAGATCGTGCAGACTGATGAGGATATCATAGTGTGATACTGGCGTGACTAGCATAGGCACCTTGTCGACTCTCATCTTGCCTAGCTGAATCATAACCTCAAGAGAGAAGTTGCTAGTTGATCGCGATCCTTTAACTGCCATCTTCAGAGTGACGGGATTCTTCCTAGCGGTGTAGGGGATGGTGTGTGTTGTAACGAATTTGTTGGATATCCGGGTACCGCCAATGGTACCTGTATCAGCGAGGGCTCTGGCCGGCTTGCCATTGATGTTGATAGTGAATTCGAGTGCTTGGAATCACCTATCCTTAGGCATACCTACTGTAGGTTTGTAGGTCCTGACAGAGCCGCTGCCATCTAGCGCCTCTGTGCTGTCTGTACCGGGCTCATATTCGCCTTCGCTGCTGTCTGGGCGTTCGTCAGCGAGGCGAACATGGTTGGTCTTCACTTCTTTCTTTGGGCATTGTTTTGCCAGATGTCCACTTCGCCACAGTAGAAACAGGCTCCTTCTGCCTTGCGGTGGTTCATTTCAGCCTTACATGGCTTGTTGGACTTGGTATAGGTCCTCTTCTTAGCGGGGGCCTTTCCTTTGCCTATGTTCCTGGGCGTTGATGTGGTAGAGAGTTTGCGGTAGGTATTCTCTTTCTTTGGTGTATGGTTTTTGCTGCTAGAAGCCTGGCTTCTATCGCTGCCTTTGTAGCTGCCAGTTCTATACATGGTAGCGTCATAGCGTTCTGCTACAGCCACTAAGTGGTCCCTGATAGCTTCTGGTCTGAGCTGGGGCTCAACATTGCGGCGTAATCTAGAGTCCATCGCATCGACAAATCGCTGTTTCTGTGCATTATCTGAGATGTACCCATTTGGAAGGGATCCTTTGAGGTCCGCTAGCTCTCCAGCAATCGGTGTTATGCGTGGTGGCTGTCCACCTGCTGTCTGGCGGACATTCTGCCACTTGTGATAGGTGTCATCAGTGTTTGTAGAGGCTTCGAATAGTTGCTGAAAGCGGTGTGTTAGCTGCAGTAGGGTGAGGTTCTCTTCCTCTGTGTCTAGTGTCTGGAATGCGTTATTCGCGTTTCCATCTGTATAAAAGCCATAGTAGTCTGCCACTCCCGGGGAGTTATCATTCAGTCCTGATCTCGCTAGGTACTTCTTGACTGTTCTGAGCCATCGCTTGAGTTTGTCTGGTTTGAGGTCTTCTCCTTCACCACTAAAGAAAGGCGGCTTAGGGGGCTTTGGAGGGGGCAACCTGGCCGGACCTGGGTCTGCCATGGTGCCTGTAGGTGGGTCTGGGGCTGGAAGTGGTGGATCTTGTCGTTCAGGAGGCTCTCTGGCGCTCCTGGATCTTGAAGGTCTTTCTGTTGTGTCTGGGATGAATTATGCCAGGGTGTTGTTGCTCTCTATGCTCTTCGGAGGGTACTCTAGTTGGTGTCTGACTTCCAAAAACACCTAGGATGCTGGGTGCTCGCCACCTGCTTGTAGTGGAGCGTTCTGGTGGGCGTTCAGTTTCTGAAGCTTGCTGGGCTACTGCTCTTGCTGCTGCTCTTTCCTCAAGTCGCTGGGCTTCTCTTTGAATGAGTTCAAGTTCATCAGCTGTGGGGTAGTGGGCTTCGTCTGAATCTGTGTCTAGATCTCTGCGAAGGAAGTGACTGGTCCTTGCTGGTGTATCTGCTGAGCCTGATGTGGGCCCAGGGGTTGGTTCCTGTGCAGTTGGTTCTGGAGTATTGTCTATGGGTTCTGCTAAAGGACGATTGTAGGCCCTACCGGACCTGGTAACGCTTCTGCTCCTGCATTCTACTATTGTGAATGTAGCACCTGAGCCGGGAGTTCCTTTCCCTGCCGCTCCTCCTTATATTAAAAAACAAAGTTATCAAGATACCGGGAGGGTGATCAATCCTACCAGGCTGTTCCCAATCCTGAGAACAAAGGGGTTTCACCTGTTGTATGCAAAAAAAGTGTAACAGATTTATTCCTGTCTAACGAAAATACAGTAGGACCGGCGATAGACCTGCTGGCACTGGTGCTAAGGGAGGCTTCAAGGGACCGGGGGTAAGAGATAACAGTTGAAGGACAAATTGGGCTTGGGGACTCAGGGATTGCCGTTCAACCAAGTTTATTCTTAGACTGAAGGTCTGTCGAAGTCTGCTGTCTCCTGCTAGCCAGGAGACTGGTTGAAATACAAAACCCAAGAGCGATAGCCTTCCTGCAATCACGATCATTACCAGTAGCTGCGCACATTCCGGAATCCTGTAATCCTGCCAGTCCAAAAAAACAAACAAACAGTGGTTAGCCTTGGCCAGTGTTACATGACCATTGCATATCCCGAATCCAACATATAAACTTCCAACAAAGCAAACTAATCATAGCAATACGATACTATAGCCTATCTGACTCAGAGACAGTGGCGGAGCTGAAATCAAATCAAATAAACCAAATATAAGTCAACTCAACATAGGAGATCCTGCACTGCCCGCTCCTCTGTACCGTTATCGGAACATGTACACATGTTACAGTGACCAGCGGGCACTGCATTTAGTCTAGGATAGGATGTCGGTTATCGATTACGGGTAACTGACCTAGTAATATGAGAGCGGGGTAGCATCAGCATAGTCGGGAAACCCTAATTTGGTCCAGGTAGCGCTCCAAGATGTGCGGACATCTTCGGTCACGGGAAGTCAGTCCGGAAATAGATTCCCCAAGATTCTCCTGTCCCACATCAGGTCATAGGATGTGGCCAGAATGGTACACTCAAGCACGGTTGCCATATTGCGCCTACTGCTGTCTTGCTGTCCTCCACTATCCAATTCCCGCCCCATTGGATCTAGGTGCCTTGGGGTTATAACTGGCATCGCAAGTGGACTCAAGTCTGTGGGCGATCTGGAGGCAATGGTAGATGTAAAACTGTTTTGGCTACGTCGGGCTTGAGCAGACCTTCTCCAGCCGGGGTACTTAATCCTCCTGCCGGAATTCTGGGTTTTCCCATGGGTGATTGTCAGTATCAAGTGCTGCCAGCTAAGGAACTCACGCCCAATTGGTCTTTGCACTCACCAGGCCAAGAGCTGATCTATATCGTCCCGATGGTGGCCTAACTCATTCTCCTCACTCTCCTCACTCTCCTCCCTCTAATCACTCCCCTCTCTCTGGCCATCATTAACCTCATATTCCCCTCATTAGAGTCTAGGCTTTCATCTGCTGACTTTAAGACCTGCTGCCAGTTGTATAGGACAGGCTCGGGTATTTGGGGTCGTAAAGAAGCTGGCTCCCGCACGGCATCCCTGCTCCTACCTACAGCCGGCCCAGCCATAATAGACTCAACACTGGGTGATGTTATTATAGTTAATCGGTACCTGGGCTCAGATTCCCAGAAATGTCCATGAGGACTTCCCTTTGCCTTTGCCTTTCCTGCCTTGATGAACGCGCTCAGTCCGCCGTAAGACGCCACTCTTGTTGTGACATAGTATGCACATAAATAGTGATAGAAGAGAATTCCGGTGTATGATGTTGAGGTGCAGGTGGTATCAGGAAGCTTCTATTGGTAGGTAGCTAGGGGCACGATACAAAGTGTGAACTTGGAAGATCGAAATGGTGGGCCCATGTAACATGTGGACATGTTCCGGTAATGGTACACAGGAGCGGGCAGTGCAGGATCTCCTATTTTTAGTTTGCTTTGCAGGAAGTTTATATTTAGGATTCCGGGTATAGAATGTTCATGTAACACTGGCGAAGGCGGAGCACTGTTTGTTTGTTTCTTTCTTTGGTCATGCAGGATTACAGGATTCCGGTGTGTGCGCAGCTACTGGTAATGATCGTGATTGCAGGAAGGCTATTGCTCTTGGGTTTTGTATTTAAACCAGTCTCCTGGCTAGCAGGAGACAGCAGAGTTCGACAGCCCTTCAGTCTAAGAATACACTTGGTTGAACGGCAATCCCTGTGTCCCTAAAGCCCAGTTTGTCCTTCAACTATTACCCTTCTATCTTGACCGGTCCCTTGAAGCCTCCCTTAGCACCAGCGCTAGCAGGTCTATCGCCGGCCCTATTGTACTTTCATTAGACAGGAATAAACCTGTTACATTTTTTTGCCTACAGCAGGTGAAAACCCTTTGTTCTCAGGATTGGGAACAGCCTGGTAGGATTGATCACCCTCCCAGTATCTTGATAACTAGTTAGAAGCAGGAGCGGCAGGGAAAGGAACTCCCGGCTCAGGTGCTACATTCAGAATAGCAGAACGCATGAGCAGAAGGATTACCAGGTCCGGCAGGGCCTACAATCGTCCTTCGGCAGAACCCACAGACAATACTCCAGAACCAACCACACAGGAACCAACCCCTGGGCCCACTCCAGGCTCAGCAGATACACCAGCAAGAACCAGTCACCTCCTCCCAGGAGATCTAGATACAGATTCAGACGAATACCACGACCTCACCACTGAGGAACTCATTCAAAGAGAAGCCCGGGCGCTTGAGGAACGAGCAGCAGCAAGACCAGCAGCCTAGCAAACTTCGGAAATCCGAACGCCCACGAGATCGCCCCACTACAAGCAGGTGGCGAGCACCAAGCATTCTAGGAGTCTTTGGAAGTCAGACACCAACTAGAGCGCCCTCCCGAGGGCATAGAGAACAACTACTAGCTGGTACATTCATCCCAGACACACCAGAATGACCTTCAAGATCCAGGAGCGCCAGAGAGCCCCCTGAACGAACAGACTCGCCACCTCCAGACCCAGACCCACCTACAGGCCCCATGGCAGACCCAGGCCCGGCCAGGTTGCCCTCTCCTAAGCCCCCTAAGCCGCCTTTCTTTAGCGGTGAAGGCGAAGACATCGAACAAGGCAAACTCAAGCGATGGCTCAGAACATTCAAGAAATACCAGGCGAGATCTGAACTGAATGATGACTCCCCTGGAGTGGCAGACTACTATAGCTTTTACACAGAAGGGAAAGCAAACAATGCATTCCAGACAATAGACACAGAGGAAGAGAACCTCACCCTACCACAGCTGACACACCCCTTTCAGCAGCTATTCGAAGCCTCTACCAACACTGATGACATCTATCACAAGTGGCAAAATGTCCGCCAGACAGCAGGTGGAGAGCCAGCACACATAACGAAGATAGCTGGAGAGCTAGCGGACCTCAAAGGATCCCTCCCAAATGCATTCATCTCAGATTATGCACAGAAACAGCAATTTCTCGATGTTATGGACTTTAGACTACGCCGCAATGTTGAGCCCCAGCTCAGACCAGAAGATACCTGGGACCAGATGGTGGCTGTCGCAGAACGCTATGACGCTACCATGTATACAACTGGCGGCCTGAAAGGCAAGGATAGAAGCCAGGCTTCTAGCAGCAAAACCCATACACCAAAGAAAGAGAATACCTACCGCAAACCCTCTACCACATCAACGCTCAGGAACACAGGAAAAGAAAAGGCCCCCGCCAAGAAGAGGACCTAGACCAAGTCCAACAAGCCAAGTAAGGCTGCAATGGACCGCCGAAAGGCAGAAGGAGCCTGTTTCTACTGTGGCGAAAGCAGACACATGGTAAAGGAAGGCCCAAAGAAAGAAGTTAAAACAAATCATGTTCGCCTCTCTGAGGAAAGCCCAGACACCAGCGAAGGCGAATATGAGCCCCATACAGACAGTACAGAGGAGCTAGATGGCAGCGGATCTGGCAAGACCTACAAGACTACAGTAGGCACGCCTAAGGACAGGCCATTCCAAGCACACGAATTCACTATCAACATCAATGGCAAGCGCGCCAGAGCCCTCGCAGATACAGGTACCATTGGCGGTACCCTGATATCCAACAAATTCGCTACAACACACAACTTCCCCCACACCGCTAGGAAGAAGCACGTCACTCTGAAGATGGCAGTTAAAGGATCGCTATCAACTAGCAACTTCTCTCTTGAGGTTCTGATTCAGCTAGGCAAGATGAGAGTCGATAAGGCGTCTATGCTGGTCACGCCAGTATCAGACTATGATATTCTCATTAGTATGGACGACCTCATAAGGCTAGGTGCGGTCATCGATTGCCAACAGAACAGCATCTACTTCTCCAAGTACAAGGTCTGAGTTACCTGTGACGGAAAATCTAGAGAGTCTAGATCAGCCATCACAAAACGACAGGAAGTACCAGACATCCTGGCAATGTTCCGCAACGTCGTTGTCAAAGAGGTACCTGAGGAACTGCCCCCAATACGAAAGATAATGCACAGGATAAGCCTGAAAGACCCGACGAAGCTTTTAAAGACACCTACCTTCAAAGCGCCACAAGCCTTGATGCCCAAATACAAGGTATGGATCAATGAGCTGATGAGCGCCAGTATCCTCCATAGGACCAGTGTGCCCTGAGGAGCTAGCATGTTTTCTGGAAGCCAAAAGCGATGGCAGAATCCGACCCCTGGTAGACCTCCGCTTCTGGAATGAGAACACCCAGGCCGATCACACACAGATCCCAGAACAAAACACTATACCAAATGCGGTAGCCAGAGGACGATTCCACAGCAAGATAGATCTCGGTGACGCCTACTTCCAGACTAGAGTGCATCCAGACAATGTGAATTACAACACTATCAAGACATCCTTCGCCGGCTTTACCAGCCAGGTCATCATGCAAGGAGACATGAGTGCTCCCAGAACCTTTGTGAGGACTATGGAGGATCTATTCTATGACGAATTAAGCAAGAACATACGGTTCTACTTTTACAGATATTTTTGTCTTCAGTCTCACCTTTGAAGAGCATGTTAAGGAGGTTACGAACGCCTGCAGTAAGCTGCAGAATGCCGGGTATTATGCCAACCCAAAGAAAAGTGTTTTCTTTGCCACAAAGCTCGATATCCTAGGCCATATGATAGACGATGATGGCAAACACCCTGCACCAGAGAAAATCCGGACCATAATGGACTGGACAAGGCCAGAGAGCCAGAATGAACTGCAGCGATTGAATGGAATGGTTAATTATATCTCGGAGTTCACTCCCCACAGCTCTACCATCACAGCCCCGCTCACAGAACTGAGTGGGAATGCTGAATGGCAGTGGACGGATCTGCAGGGAGCAGCCTTCAAAGCGGTCAAGCGAGCTGCAGATAAGCACAAAGTTCTAAGACCGATCGACTACAACAAGCCAGATATGATATGGCTTTTTACCGATGCATCCCCTACAGGTACGGGCGCTTGGATAGGCCAAGGACCAACCAGAGATGCAGCTAGGCCTGCAGCGTTCCACAGCAGGAAGCTGCCGCCCGCACAAACCAACTACCCCACACACCAACAAGAAACGCTCGCAATCATTGAGGCTATGGAAGCTTTCGCTCCCCATTTGCTACACAGGCAATTTAAAGTAGTTACAGACCACGAGAGTCTCACCAAACTCATGACACAAAACAATCTCAATGGACGACAGCAGAGATGGCTAACGCACATCAGTCACTTTGATTTTAAAATAGAATAGCAGCCAGGAGCGAAGAATTTCCTAGCAGACTACCTATCGAGAATCCAGGAGGGAACCCCAGGGCCTTTAGATTTAAGCCTCAAGGACCTCACTATCGATTATGACAGCCTGGCGCTACCTGACCCCATCTAGTGTTCATTACGTCGCGGGGCGGGGCGCGCTTTCACTTTGTGACCCCGCGGTTACTCCGGCCCGGGATCAACTCTTTGCGGTTCCTCCCGCCCCGTATGACATGGGGCCCTGGCCGGGCTGTGGGGTGGGGCGGGTATTTTACTTTCCCCGCTGATTGCCTAGACGGGCCCCCGTCTTCTCGTCCCCCACTCTTGCCCCTGTGCGGGGCCCCACTTATTCCTACAAGTGATATTCTCTGACTAACCAATGATGGAGGTCTGGTTTCCGTGGAGGGAATATGCCGTCGGACAGGCACCGCAAGGGCACAGCAATAATTGGATCTGTCGTCACGAGAACACTCCCGGTCAGTCGCTGATAGGACAACTGAGATGTGTTCGATCTCCGATATATATGACAAGTGTGTTCGCAAAGGAGTGTGATGACCATGAGTTGTTCTCGTAAGGAGAAAGGAACGCAGCTCAGACTAGATACAGTTTGTGGTGGCCTGCACAGTGTGCTCCTACCACACAACACCAGTCACCACCGCGCGGTCTAGTCAATAGCCCTGCTCACACCTACAAGTGTGTCCTAACCTAACATACCACGATGGAGTTACTCCATCACTCCCCCTAATCCCATCGTACATTCTCCCATTAATATCCATCTGCAGAGAAATAGAAAAAAAAACACTTTTAAACAAGTAAAAAACCAAATATCTCTGCCTCGCAGATGAGTTACATAGAAAGTGACAACATATTAAGAAAGTTCTGGTGCTTCGCTCGCTCCAATCCTTTGGTGAGCCCATCCGCTATCATGGCGTCAGTCCTAACATATGAGATATCCACATCTCCGTCCCTG
>Ga0307513_10004061_pt1 | contig 19611 bp, 5 predicted proteins | sample 15_EM_MG_FD_202174 | JGI IMG/M metagenome (GOLD analysis project Ga0307513, IMG submission 202174) | Populus trichocarpa ectomycorrhiza microbial communities from riparian zone in the Pacific Northwest, United States - 15_EM | ecosystem: Host-associated > Plants > Roots > Unclassified | place...
TTAGCTGTTTTTTTCTGGAATATTTTATGAAGATAGTATTTTTTATGTTAAATTTCAGGTACAGAAATCCATTTTTTGGATCAACACAGTTCCAATGGTCATCTGTGGGCCGTAATCTTTGCCTTCAGAAAGTTTCAGTTGCTGCAGATTACTCTGATTCGGTTCCTGATTCATCTAATTACACAAGTCATCGAGGTTATCATCCACTAGAAGAGGTGAAACTTAGCAAAAGGACTCGTGAAACTCAGCTCACCTCTGCTGAAATAGCAAGGACAACTGTTGAGGTGGGTGCTTGGATAGTTTTATGGAAGCATAGAATTAAAATTTCAGTGTCATAGGTCTACTTGCTATAAATGCCATGATTTTTTCTCTGTGTAAGAATTCATAGTCGTGCCTTTCATTTTGTTTTAGGCTAATACTAGTGCTTTGCTGGTTTTTCCTGGATCCGTACATTGTGAACCACATGGACAAATTTCCTGGGCCGAATTTCAGTATATCATTGATGACTATGGAGGTATACTCTAGCTGTAATGTGCATGAATAATCATACGTAAAACATCAACTTGGTTGATTTGACCTAATCCTCTTCTATTATGAATTTCTTCTCAGACATATTCTTTGAGATTTTTGACAATAGCAATATCTTACAAGATCGAGGAGCTAGCAACCCTGTGGTGAGGTCACACGTATTTATGTTTCATTGGATGAATCCAAAATATGTTTTAAGGGGCAAGAGTGAAATATTCTTTTTATGCCCCCTGCCAAAACACAAAAAAATGTCCCTGTTGATAACTGAACCAAAAAGGCAAAAACATTGTAGCACAATGGTGAACAAGTTGAATAACAACGCAAAATTTGGGAGAATTTTCGTGTACACTCAACGTTTAGAAGTCCAACAAGCCAAAAAGCTCTTCAATAAGATGTTATTTGAACCCTAGCATGTAAATTTAGGGTGACAGGGAAAAAGAAGACTACTAGAACTAGAGAAGCAATGTTGAGAGGTGGAGATTTTTGCATGTGAACAGGGAACTATAGAAGTGTATTCCTCTATTATATTTTTAGTTTCTTTGGAATAAGTGCAAGAAAAAAGATTCAAGGGTTATTCCTTGTTATCCTATTTATCAGATTATTGGACACTTGTGGAATACAGTGAAAACTTTTGGATGACTGAAGTGATGCTGTTACACACTTGCTATGCAGTTGGTGTTATCTGTGAATGCTTAGTCCCCTTTGGAGCCTTTTTTTCTGGATATCTTCTACTCATATACTTAACCCTAAAAAGATGATTTTGTTACTAGTTAAAAGGTAATAAATGATGGAAAAATGATTAGCTATAAAATAAATTGGTTGATTCTGCCTAGATATTTATTACTGTAAATTACAAACTCTCAAAGTTTTGCTCTGGTTACTTGCCGCATATTTTATTTTCAAAAAGCAGTAGAAAAATAACTGCCCTGTAATGAAATTGTTATTTTATCTTAAAGATTTAACCTGTATTCCTTGCACAATAAAAATTTGTTCAAACAGCAGAATATCATTGGCAAAAAAAAAGAAACACAGCCCTTTAAAGCCCCCTAATATGTAGGTGGAGAACCTGTCAGTCAGCTAACAGAAGGCCTGCAACATGATCAGGATGCAATTATAGGGTGTGAAGCATATGTTTTTAAAAATAAAGGGTGGAATATGTAATCCCTTAAAGATGTTTTTTCTTTTCTTTTTGTAAGTTACCGTAATAATCTGTTTCCTCTTTTCTGTTGCTCGAGTTGCATGAATTTGAATTTCTTCTTAAAGCATTCATGAATTCTTTTCAGAATGTTTTGATTGGGATGGATATTCCAATGTACGAGAATAAAAAGGTAGTCAATGAATACAATATTTTCAATGTTGGCAGTGAAGATGATATACCATTTGATGAGGATTACTTTGAGGTTAGTAATCACTGCTCCTCATTTCTGGGTTGAATCTTGCACATCCTTATGAGTTATTCTGCAAACTGAAGTTACATGAAAATCAAATAGGTAATGGATTCGGAAGACTCTGAAGTTCCAGTTGATTGGGGAATGCCATATACTTCCAGCTTGGTTCATCCTATTTATTTTGCCAAGTGCATGACAAAGGTGATTACAACTTGGTTTCCTAGTTAATATAGCGAATTACTGACTTGGATGGAAATCTTCATAATTCATAACTGTTCTTGGAAATCTTAATAAAGATTGTTGACAGGCAATCATTATTAATATTTTTTCAGTCTTCTTTCAATTTAAGATATTTGGCGTTGAACTGTTTTTATTAGTAATTGTTCTACATGGTCATTGCTTAAGACATGGTGCCATACCACCATGGCAATGGTCTGGGACTGGCTAAATTTGTATGGTTCAGAGAACAATCATTTGGTTATGACACCCATTTCACGTGGCATGCAGATTTTGTATCACTGCTTCTTTTTTTCTTTTCCTAAAAATTGAAATTGCAAATCAAATTAGTAAATTGGATCCTTGGTTGTTGTCTTACTTATCTGACTTTTTTAGATGAAAGTATCCATAAAATTTTTGTTATTCCTTTTTACAGTTGCTACAAATATTATAGAAGATTTCTTAAAAAGAAAAACTATTTTAAAATTTCAATTCATGCCTGTATTTTTTTATTTATATTCACCCCACAGATAATTAACTCCAAAATTAATAAAACCAATTCAGCAAATTAAATTGGACCCTAGTTATTTTCTTACAAGGGACCTTAGTTATTTTCTTGTGTTATCTTTGATGATTTTAGAAAGAATTTATATCTTTTAACAAACTTTATTGACATGAAAAAGGACTCATTAATTGAAAGGCAACATAAAATATTTATTCATGTTTATATCTTTAAAATAAAAAGGTCATAAATCTGTAATGGATAAAACATAATCCATAACCATTTTGATCCAATCCATACCCATCCATTTGCCACCTCTATTGTTAAATACTCCTTTTGTGGTTTAGTGTATTTTGTAACTATATATAGCTTGTAACTGTGGTCTATATATTCTTATAGGACAATGATTTTAGGAAATTGTGGCACCTTTTCAAAACCTTTCTATATTATCTATCATGTGCCCAGCTTTGCACAACGAAAAACCTAAGATACAAAGAACAAATAACGGTCGATCTAACTCATTGGAAAACAAATTGTGATTCCAACAAAGACTAATATTTAAGTGAAAAAGTTCTATAAACTAAACCAAACCTTTGATCAAGTTAGAGATTTTAATACACAAAAAAGTAAAGAAATCAAGTATTTGAGGATACTAAGAGAAATTTTCCCCATAAATCTCTCAAAAGGAAACATGTGAAGAAAACGTGGAAGCAATGAAAATAATAATAGAGAAGGCATCTAAAAGTTCTTTTTGTGCCACAAATTAGGTCAGGAGTGAATTGATTGAGTTGGGTGCATGATAAATGATATAGATCAACTTTAGAAGGGTGGCAGTGCCGCAAAAGGGCAGTAGGAAATTAGACCTACTCTTTTATTTTATTTTTTTACTGCTTTAATTTACTGAATGCTGCATCCTCACAGGCAATCAATATGGAATACTATAGAAAAATGGACCATCCATCAAATGGTGTTTCTATTGTGGGTTGTCTGAGACCAGCTTTTTCTGATGAAGAATTATACTTAAGAACGTCATTTCACTGTGGGGATAGTGATGGCTATAATTCAGACCGGAAAGGTATCTTGTGGTTATGCTTACCTTGCTACACCATCTAATGTAACTTCTAAAGTTTGCTTATTGATTTTTGTTTTGTTAGGAATCCTTATAGGATTTCTAGTTGTCAAGTTACTAGCATTTGACTTTTAATAATATTAGTCAATTAGGATAAGAATTAATTTATTTTTGTAACAATTAGGATTGAGAACATTGAACTAGTGCAGATCAGCTATTAGGAGGATTTTTACCAGACAACTTATTTTATCAATCAATTACACAAGTTAGAGGTTTTCATCAAACCTAAATCTCATTCCCTTATTCCAACTTCAATTCTACTCATGCTTAAGCTATGTTTCTATTTTTTATGCTGTTTTTACTGTTCTTCATTCCTACTCTTCACGTAATTTACCTACCTTTAGTTGATACACACTGGTGGAGTGGGGCTGGTGGGGATACTAAAATCAGATGGATAATTTAAGGAACAAAATAATTGCATTGTGTAGCTGCACCAAGCTGATTTTTGGAATGGAATGCTTCCCAGCCAACACTCTTCATTGATGGTTCTCATGTAACTTTTCACCAATAAAAAATATGAACTGTATTTATTCAATCAAGGGCAGCTCTAGATATTTAGTGTAAACCTGAGCATTCAAGAACATCCTTTTCAGTTGGTGCCATCTCTCATTTACATTAGAACATACCTGTGATGTTGTTGTGCAATTATTCCGTCACACATATATCCTTTTTGCCTCTGTAGACACAGAAATTTTGAGCTTTAACTCCAAAAGTGATGTAAGCAGCTCTGGTTCAACTCTCCATTGCTTGGAGATCATGAGAATAGAGCTATTTTCATTGTATGGATCTCAGGTACATACTTATAACCATATTTGTAGAACATAAATCATAACCTGCATGACATTTTATGTTTTCGTGTCGGTGGTTGGAAGCCCAGCTCACAGGGTTAGTGGGAATAGATTTTACTTTGAAATATAATTAAGACACGTGAACAAAAAACAAAACATATGATTGCTTTTTTAATTAAGGCATCTGTTTTGGAATGATAGATTATTTCACCCATTACTAAATTCTATTTGGAGGGAAAGCATTTTATAATTTGTTTATGCAGTGGTTTCCACACTCAACAATTCAACGTTGTTCTATTACAACAGTGCATTTCTTTGGATATTGCAGTCTGCGGTTAGTTTACAAGATTTTCAAGAAGCAGAGCCTGATGTCCTTGCACACTCGACTCCAGCAATTTTAGAGCACTTTAGTGAAAAGGGAAGTAGATGCAATATTGCTCTTAAAGCTCTTTGCAAGAAGAAGGGTCTTCATGTTGAGGTAAATAAATGCTTTCGAGTTCTATCCCTCTATATTTCTGGTTTCTTGTATCAGATATTGTGCAAGCTGTACACAGCGTGTTTATTTTCTATGATCTGTAGAACACATTTCTTGTTCACTTGGATGTGTTGAAATTGTGTCATAGGTACTTGCTAACAAACCTCTGACAAAAAAGATAACAACTTCATTATCTTGTCTTTGTATGCTGTCCAAACTACTCAAAGGTAAGTAGCATTATTTTAGTTCTCTTTTGGTTGTCAACACTTCTCTAACCCCTTCACTTGAAAAAGAAAACCTTGCACTCTCATTAGTGACAGAAAAATAATTACAGCTTTCCACATTAAACATCAAATGAAGGACTTAAAACATCTTTATAAAATCGCTTAACTTGAAACCTTTCATGAAAAATCAATAAATGGATGGTCATGGAGAAGAAAATTCCAAACCAAGGTGGCTTGTTGATATTCAGAAAATCAAAATTATTGGTCACAGGATCAGCTTCAGATCTAATAGGACCCGCTACTGATTTGTTTTCTCTCTCAATAAAGTCAGCATCTTTTGCTCTTCAATTTCTTATTGACTTGAGCCCAAAACTTTATTTTGTTCTGTTTCTCTCCTTCTTGAAACTCTTTCAGAAAAGTATCCTGGATGACTATGATAACAGGTTCTTGATTGTTAAATCTGTTTTTAACAACAATTTGGAGCAAAACAGTTCTTTGTTCAACCATTCAACTTATTGTTGAAATCTTGAATTTGCTTCCTTATATTCACATTCTTCTGTACACGCTTCAACATTTTGAGGCAGAACAAAATTGCCTTGTCAAACTGAACAAGATTGAATATGATCTAACCATTCTATCACATCATCGTCAAGTTTGCAAATAAGCTTCATCCTTTGATCTTCAGAAATCTCATTAAACTCACAAAGGGTTTCAAGTTTTGACAACCACTTACAAAATGTTTTGTCAAGTAACTTGCAGTCAGAAAATTCTTGAAAACCAAGAATGCATATATGAATAGATTGTCTATAAGAAATATTCTGACCGCAAAAAATATTGTTGTAACAATTCCATAATAGGACTCTTGAACGATTCATCTCTTCCTTATCCCCAGTTTTGCAAATTCTTTGAGCTCCATGTTATGCCTTAAAATCACTTGCAAATCTTATTCTATTGCTTCCTGACATAGAACAAAAGCAAAACACAATCTAATATGCAATTGAGCCTGTAAGAGAGGCAAAATTTATCAAACAATAAGCTATAAATTTATTAGTGGAAATTAACTCGTTTTGCCTTGTGTTTTCATTTATAAGCTATAAAAACCTAATTGGAATGAAAGTGGATGTCAAAATATACATCTTGCCTGTGCACTATTCAATCAGGTCTTGTTTGATAGTAAACCATATCAGGCTTGCTGAAAAAAACCACACCAGTCTATCAAATCATTGTGATGAAACTTAGAAATAGGGATGTGATTGGAGTCTCATTTGCAACATTCGTGTATCTCTGTTTAAGACACTTCTGCAGCGTTTATGAGAAACTTATGTCTGCATTCCTGCTTAAGATCAGTTATTTATAGTTGGTCAGTTATTTACTGTCCGCATCCCTTTGATCTTATTCAGAGAGCTAATTTGATTGGGGTTGATAGCCTTGGCATGGATGTTAGAATTTTCTCTGGGGTGGAAGCACGAACTCATCGGTTTCCCTTCAAAGTCCGGGTAAGTAATCTAAGGCACAGTTGAGATGTGTAGAATAGAAAATGACTTATCCAGGTTATGTCAGGTAATAGATTTTCTGATGTGAAAGCCTATCTGAATGTACAGTTGTAACTGTTCAAATTGTCTGGTTCCTACCAAAGTTGAAACAGTGTCAAATATGCTAAATAAGTTCTTTTGCATCATGCATTTGTAAAAATCAGTAGTGTTATTTGCTTAAATTTTCGCTGGAAAACCAATTTTACCTTTGGTATTTTATGCGCATGTTTAATGCATGTTCATCTCTTTTGAAATTGGTCCATAAAGTACAACACTTCTTTTGAAATATTGCATAGTAGTTACTTCTCATTCCAAAAATGTCCCTCGGCATTAGCCATATTATTTGTCTTCGAAAATTTCACATCACTTGATACGTTTTGTGAGTTGTCCATCACTCCTCTTGACCTTTTCAAAAGTTCTTTGCAAATCTTTCTTTGAAGTGCCTTTCTTCTAGCTAGATGCATATTTGTGTTTTCGGTACCAATCAAGTGCCATATAGCTCTCTAAGTTTTCTTAAACATCATTCTCGCTATTGCTTTTTGCTGGAATGTGCCTCATTCATTTTTCAACATCATTTGCTGGAATTTCCAAGCCTGGGTCAGAAGCTTTTGTTTCATTCCTTTATTCACTGCTGTGGGAAACTATGGATGTTTCTCCTAAAACTTGACCTTTGAGCACATCTGTAGAATTCATTGTAGTGGTACAATCTTCTGCCCTCTGATGTAAGGTTGTTTACTCCACATGTGAGTTCTTTTATATGAGAGGCACTGGAAATGTAACTGGTTGATGAGTTGAACGTTTCATGTACTATAAGGGCAATGTGTGCTTGCATTCATGTGCATTTTCTTGCCACCTTTTTACTTATGCGGGAAAACAAGTACTGATCACATGTACAAGCTAGGAAAATTTAAGTTTTTCTGGTCCTTTGGAAGTTAACAGAGGCGTTCATTGTTCTTCAGATTGATGATATGGATTGATGAATGTCTTGACACTGTATCCAGGACCAAAGTTTGCCCGTCTGTTAATATTTTTTGTCTATATAATTTGCAGGCTACCTGTAAAACTGCTGCACAAAAGCAGATTCATCAGCTGTTGTTCCCTAGGGCTCGCCGAAAGAAGTTTAAAACTCACGAAGATGAGCTTGGGGACTCCTCATATTTCTAACCTTGACGAGGGAACAAGAGATTTATTTTTATAATAAAGTCCAGGCTTGGTGGTTCGCTTTTCGTCCGTTTGTTTTTTAATCTGCTGGAGATTTGTCAGCAAAAGGTCGTTGTACTAACATATTTGTACATTATTTCAATAAAGGACCAGATGGGGCCACTCTGTTCATCCAATCTTATTAACATGATAAAATTTCTTTATGCTGTGCACCCCAATCCAGCATTCTTTAAGTTTTCAAGCTCGACGAACAACTCGAGGTTGGAACGAGGGAGTGGTGGCGACAATCTTTGGTTGTGCACTTACGGTGTTTGAGCTTAGCTACACATGCTGGTGAGACTAGGAAGCAAATCTAGAGAAATTGGTATGCTTCTCTTGGGTTTTTTTAGCCATTTAAGTTAAATATCCTGTGCAGTTGCCCCACAAAAATAGCTAAAAAGTTTTCTGACATAAACAACTTGTCAAGTTGGTGAAACAAATCCCAAAACATTTTAAACATTAAGAGAGGTTAAGAACATACTTTAGATTATGACTGATAATACGAGTAAGGCAACAACGTGTAATACAACGTAAAAAGTAACGAAAATAAGAACTGCAATTATGCATAAAAAATTACTTCCAAGCTGCAAATTGGTGATTATTGACCCCCCCTCCTTTTCTGCTAACCATTACCCCCAACTTAGCTGACACCTATAGCTTGTTGGAGCAGCAGTGAGACGTGCGCTCTTTCTAACCCCTGAAAGCAGATCCTGATTACGATTTTTAGCTCCTGAGACTTTTCCCATGTGCTCGTTTTTCAAGTTTTTGTCTGCATCTAGTGCCTTATTATGATTTCTTCCCCCACACATCTTTTCCCACATTCTTGCTCTCAATGTCTTGCTCATCTGCAATGCTGGTGCTAGCAAGATCATGCTTACTACTATCCCAGGTTTTTGAGCTCCCGGGGATAGTTTTTTGACCGCGGTTTCCAGAACAAGCCTCCTCGTCGAAATGTTTACTTCTTTCTGCATCTTCATCACCAGCATCAGCATGGTGTTGATCCTCTTCCTTGTCACCCCTGCATAAACAACATAAGAGTTGGGCACATGTGATATGGTTTGCTCACAGAAGAGATAAAATGACCTATCATCATGTTACCAAAGGATGAGATGGAGACCACATGACAAGAATGGTGATATTCATTTTTCATTCCCGTACACCAGAGTGAAATTTCAGAGATATCAGACATTTTTCAACTGCATGCCAGCGAGTCATTTTCCAAAACTGAGTTGTCCGTGAGAAAGTAGTGATTTAGGAAGCATAGGGCTTCCATACTAACACACTTTTTATCACATTATATAAAGAATAGCAGCATTCATAGATATAGACAGTGAACAGAGACCATCCTGCAATCATAGATTGTGACACTATTAAACTTTCACGAAAACTAATTCTTTTAATTTAAACTTATATTTAAAATAAATTGGGTCCCATCATTACACAATTTTTACGCATCTACCAAACATCCTTAACCTTTACCCTTCAATTACTTTTTTAAACCCTTGACACTTGACCTCTTAAAATTTAACCTCCAATTTTAACCATGAACTAAACACAAGCTAAGAAAATGCCAAAAAAATAAAAAGAAAAATAGAAAAGAAAAGAAAAGAAAGAAAAAACCTGGAAAATCTAACCTCCAATTCCAGTGAATACACGTTAGCCTATCCTCAAAGCATGAGGAATATTGCAGATAAGTGTCTTCATAGAAAAGTAACTTACAATGATGGACCAGGGGAGCTAAAATGAATGGAGCATCCTTAACATGACAGAATTGGGAATAGCCTAACCACTCAAACACCATCAAGGTCTGTTTCATGTAGCCTTATCTACGCAAAGCTAGTGTACAAACCTAACATGGCTAAATATTACCGTTTTTTGAACCTTGTATCAAAAGTCTGTCAGACCTACTTCATCCAAAATATTTTCCATAATCTAACCTCTGTAACTCTAACAGGGTTGCGCTTTGTAAGGACATACAGTTCATTCAAACTAGAACTTCGCTCATTTGCTAGTTAGTGCTCCTGATGAAGGAGTTTAGGTAAACAGCAAAGCCAGAGATTTCTGTTTTTCTTATGAATTTATCATATGAAATGGAGAGAAATATTCAAAGCAAAATCCAAAAAGTTGCATACCCAGAATAAACGATCAACCCAACAGCAACAGCAGCAAAGGCCACAAAGTACATCCAATCAACCTGATCAATATTCCCATCAGTGAGAAAATTCCATGTGTGAACATTTAAACTTGCATAATACTTGAATTCTCACATTCATACAATGTTATTAGTTAACAAACCTTCTCATGATAAGCAAAGATGCGAATCACAACAGCCCACATGTCTGATGTCAGCAAAGACAAGTTGAGCATCGTGGAACCACTAATCTGTAAATAGTGGGAGTAAGAATATTTAGGTGAGCATATGCACGCACTAATATAAACCATCCATGAGGTCAGTCTAAATAACTCTTGCCCTCTAGCATTGAATAAAACTCTGATAATCACACTGAATTTCACATTTGTCCAAAAGTTACCGTTGCAAGTATTAAAAAGTTACAATTATGACAAATTATAAGATGGTACCCTTACTGGGCTGGTGAAAAACAAGTAAAAAATAATAATACAAATCCTCTGAAGTTAAGACATTGGATGAAGGTGATGGCAACTTGATAGTCTAGAATAAAATTTTAATGTCAAAATCAGTTAAGAAGTACAGGCTTGAAGCAATAACTGAAGCACAACTGATGCATGTGGATTAGCTCCTTTCATGTTAGCACCAAACCATCACAGATTACATAAGTTGAAACGTAGGCATTCCTCACACATTCAAGTCCTATTTAATGGTTGGCTTGGCACCATCTCACAAAACATCAAATTTGTGCTAAAAATCGATGGATGATAAAGTAACAAATGAAAAGCACCATTAATTTAGAAAGTGATTAATGACTAATAAAAGAGCGAAACCAAAATTAACCATTGGTAGTGTCATACGAGGGATAAAAACAGATTTCAATAAATATAATCAGTGTTTTTGATGCTAAGAAGATTTTAATCTAATGCATGTAAGCTACAGATTTTGAAAAAGATTTTCAATTCAAAGAGGTAGCTCACAATCATTCATCGCCCTTCAAACTACAATTTCAAGTTCTTGAATTCAAAGGCAGCCCACATTCTTACGAAGTTTTAGTTAGTTCTATGGTAACTCATATCCATACCTTAAGCAAGATCGGGACTAAAGAGTAGAACAGAAACATTGCCACTGAAAATCCAAAAAACGGAAGAGCCTGAAACCAATAACATAAAGCAAACATGAAAAGTTAAACTCTAACCATGAATAATCCTCAAGACTTCTATATGTATTAAATTTAAAGACAAATCAATTCTCTAACAATGTCAGACCAATTGATAATAACTGAATATTTAAAATCCCACATTCATTTTCATATCTTTCTCTTGAATGTTTTTCGTCTGAGCCATTATATATATGTATTTGAATTGATTTTGGCTAAGAATCATCTAACACCAGAAGCAAATTACAAAGATGACCCTATACAGAACCATTAAACATCAGATGTCAAGCTATCATTCTATTGTGATTGTTGAGTCATGTGAACAGGAATAAAAGGAAAAACAAGTGTAAGATACATATGCTTTGGAAGAAGAGGATGGGCAAGAAACATACTGCCCCAGCTGACCAGTGAATGGATTTAACTTCGTTGCGCTCCAGAATACTTCTGTAGATATCACTAAGGGATACAATTGCCAAAAACAATTAAACAATTTACCAACATTGAATGGCACAATCAAGTTAGCCAAGTGATCATGAGTTTTGGATATCATGAAGTTTTAAAGTCGATTGTAGACAATTTACACAGAATAAATTAAAGTAACTCATCAGTAGAAAGGCTGATGTTCCTCATAGCCATCAACCTTAGCCATTAAGTTAAGGATACATTTGAATGGCACTGATTATGGCACCAAAAAAGCCCAGAAGCGACATGAGCTCAACTCTATCAGCATTTTTTACAAGAAACTCCTGCATAACAGAAGGAAATAAATGAAGATAAACCTTTTCTATTTACTGTGACAAGTATAACAATTTATATCCTTAATACCTGTATTGCTTTAAGCCCCCATTGTCTTGAAATGATGAATAAAAACTAAGACTTTATACTATTTAAGAGAACAATTACTTACAATTCATAATAAGAAATCTTCTAACTGATATCTGGAAAATCAACTTCAGACCTATATCACTCTCCAAAAAAAACAATTCAGACCTAAACCTCAAATGCAAAAAGCCAAGCACCATGTTTCTCTGTGTTTTCCTTTTCCTTTTCCTTTTCGTTTTAGGCTGCCTTTTTTATATGAAAAAGTTATGCAGCACATATTAATAGGAGGGTGACAAATTTTTAACCTGCCTCCAAGGCCAAACTGAAAACCTAAACTTAAAACAAAAGTTGGATTAAGACTATCAATTCATACGCGCTATAATTAGCTAAACAAAAAGTCAGTAACACTTCTTTGAAAAAGTAAGATCATGAGAGAACAACTACCAAATGGAAGCAGCATGGAGGATCAGAGAACAAGCACTGATTTTCACCTAGACAAAATTATAGCACACAATTTGGCTTACCTCACTGACATTACTGATAGCATACAGCGTTGCTCCAGCAATAACAAGAGCATCTCCTTTACGAGGGTTGCTCCCACCTACAAGAAAGAAGCCCACTTGTTAAGAGATTATCATTCAATTCTAGGAGACAAAACTGTAATGGAAATGGTTACGAAATGTTATACACAACAACAATGCTACAGTTGCATCTCAAATATGAGTGTTTAAGTACATTCAATATCTCCAGAAAGGAGAATCAAGGCATACAAGGTAAATTGATAATACCTTAGAACATGTTGGCTTATAGCTGTAGGGAATACTGTTTTCAATATCTTTCTGCACTCAATATATCAATAGCCACATCCCAGAAGGAACCACGGATTCATGAACATGAATGAAAGCACACATGTATATAGTAAAACTATTCTCCTATCTAGCACATTCATTTAGAGAGTGAAATGAGAGAAAAATCAAACAACCCTTGCCTACCTTACAAGCGAGTGAAACTATCAAAACACGAACATAACATACTATCCTCAAAGACAACTAATGGAAATTGGAAAATATTCCATCCAAAAGCTACATTATGATTTAACTTAAGGTCATGGAACAGACATCAGTCAAACACTAAAGAAAAATTAATTAAAGAGATAGGGCAAAGTTACCTGATCGATCACCAGTGTGAACATCTGAAAAAACAACCATAACAAGGCCTGCAACACAAACAGCTACTCCAGCTATTTTCTTGAATCTGTACTTTGTGCTCAAGAAAAACCATGTAAGAACCATAACAGAAGGGATTGACCAACAGTCCAGCAGCATGACACTTGTGATCGATGTGTATTGATAGGCCTTCACCACTGCCCATGAATGAAGATGAGATCAATTATCATAAGCATGAGTCACTTTAACAATCACAATTCACTATTTATACTTCACGAATGAAAGGCCTAAGTGGCATTTCTTTTGAAAATATAAAATGCAAGCGCCAGTGAGGTCGGTGACATCAAGGTAGAATAACTTGTTCCCATTATCAATTCTTCTACAAATTGTTTAAAACATGTAGCAGAACAGATACATCAGCAGCAGATGCAACTCCATACTGCTGAGAACTCGTGAGAAGTAACCCGCTTCATGATTTACACCACCACAAGGTGAAAAATATCTATTTGAAGTACTTTACTCTCGTTTATATTATCACAACTAGATACTAATCAGAGAGAATGCACAGGCTTCGGTGAAAGTTCACCAGTACCAAATTGATTATTTGCTTTATAATCAAGAGATATGCAATTTCCTAGTACATCTTCAGGATTCTTTAATCTCGTAGATACTAAAAATACAGGATCAGTAAAAGAAAAAAATTACAATCAAATGAAAAATATAGTTAGTACAAATGTTTAACTAAAAAGTCAACAGTAGAGCAGAAAATAAATAACCTATATACCCAGTCAGTAGCACCAGTAGAGTAAAGACTCACCAAGAAAATTGGCCTCTACATCGACCAATGAAAGAATAGCATAGTAGTACCATTTTGCCTGCACAAATTCCAAAAGGAGATCCAAAAACATCAACATCTAATATTAAAATTGCAGTCAAGAAAGATGAAAACAAAGAAAAGACCATTCAACAAAAAAAGAAATTTGAGCAAAAAATTCTTCGCTATCAACTCCATCCCTGCAGCTTAAATACGAACATCCAATGAAGACATTAATTCTAATCAATCACTTCCCAGCCCTCATGAAAGCTCCAATGATAGAAGTAAACTCAGCAAATGAGTTCAGTAGCACTTAAATTATATACTTATATACTAAACTAATTACATCTACTAAATAATAGAAAAAAAATAGAAGAAAAAATTGAAGTAAGAAGATGAAGCAAAGAAATTCACCTTAAGTGCTTGCTTCCGATAAAGCATAGTACTTCCATAAACAATGGCCAAGAAGACGTAGTTTAGAAAGGACTGAGAAGTTGGTGCATTAATTCCTGAATTAGAACCAAGTTAGAATACTACAGTATAAAAAAAACACCAACAAAGTTGAGATTTTGCATTCTAACTTAAGATTTCCTTCACAAGACAACCATCATCATCTAAACAAACAGCTATAACAACGCAGGGGGGAAAGAAGGAAACGAGTTCTGAGCAAGCAAAAGACATAAAAATTAAATGCTTGAGAAAGAAGAAAACTGGAGCTGCACCTCTTCTAGCAAGTTCAGAGGATGAAAATCCAGTAGAAGTAATGAGGAGAGAGAGAAACTGTCCCAACCCAAGAGCCACCAATGTTTTCTTCGTCCAAAACTCCTTAAAGCTCAACATTTTCTCACTCTTGCCAATCTTCTGTTAACACAAACGCAAAACAATCTACAAGGAATTTCCAAGAACCAGTTAGGTGGTTCAAGAATAAAAAAAAACCCAACTCTTTTCTGTTCAAAGGGATTGAATTAGCAAAAGAACAAGAACCCTCTTCAGTTTTGATCTTTTTTATGATGGAAAGGCCAAAGAATACAATGTTTCGTGGTTGGTGATGGTGATGATGGTGGTGATAGAATTTGAGTAGGTGACTTGACAGTGAAAGTGATAAAAGAGAGGTTTTTTTGCCAAATTGAATTTGCTCCAACAAAAAGAGAATCAAGATCAACCAACGGCTGTTTGGAGTTCCCGGGTTCTGTGCGGAACTTGACTCCAGCCGTTGAATTTTGGGGAGAGAGAGTGAGGGAAACAAAGAGGTTCGGCGATTTTGATGCCTCAACTTTCTTCCCTGAATAAGTGTATTGTTTTTTTGCTTTCTATTTTAGATCACGTACAAGAGATTTTTGAATTTTTAAATCAATTGAATAATTATAAATTATTTATCCAATTTTTTTTTTAAAATTCGGGGTTTTCAATTGATAGCATCGTATTTCAAGTTTTTTTTCCTGTGAATGTTCGGATTAATTTTTATATACCTCGATTAATCTCACAGGTTTTTAAATTAATGATCATATAAACCTTCAGTGACCATCATATTAACAATCATAAGACTCGAATTTAAAACTATATGGAACAAACCCCTTGATCCCAAGTTATTACTACTGCACCATTTAGAAAATAGTTATTGAATTTCAAGTTTTGAACTTTTAATCAATGGTGTTTTGACACCTGATTTTCTTAAAATAATGATTATTTTATTTTAAAGATTAAACTATGATTTAATTTGAATGAATTTAAAACAATAATTTTTTAAATTAAAATTATATATTTTTTAAAAACATCAAACAGTTCTTATCTTGAAAAGATTAATTGATTAGAATGAATCAACTACTGTTTTATTTAATTTAAAACTCAAATTAATTTAAATTTTAGATTATCAAGTCATTAGATTTATCTATTTGGATTTAAAAATAGTATCAATGTTTTCAAAAATTAATCATTAAAAAAAAATACAATGATGAGTAATGTCATTCTCGCTCTTTTGTAAATTCCCAAACATCTTTCTAATTTATTCTAAAAAATATAGGAAAATATTTTAATATTTTTGTGATTTAATTAGCAAAAATGACGTATTAGAGTAATATTAACTTCCATTATTAACCTGGACGTCGATCAGAAGGCTTAGAGGGACTCATTTATTTATTTATTTTGAGACATAAACATCCACCTCTTACCCCTTCATGCATCCACATAAAGAGTTGACTTTATGGTCTCGTTTTTAATTAATTTTTTTTATATAGAAGAATTTTGTATTACCCATCGACAACAGCAATAATTATTAGCTAGTGGAACAGTTATCCCTATTTATTTTTATGTTTTAAAAGTATTTTAAAAAATATTTAATTTTTTTATTTTTTTTTTGTTTTAAATTAATATTTTTTAGTGTTTTTGGATATTTTAATATACTGATATTAAAAATAATTTTTTTTTTAAAAAATTATTTTGATGCATTTCCTAATGAAAAATATTTTGAAAGGCAACCAGAACCACACTCCCAAGCACCACACTCCCAAGCACTTTGAAAACCATAAAGAGAATTCTTGTTTTTGTGTTTTAAAACCTTTTTTTCAAAAAAAATTGAATTTGTTTTTATTTTTTTACTTCAAATTAATTTTTTGATATTTTTAAATTGTTTTTATACAAAAATATCAAAAATAAATTTTTAAAAATAAAAAATATTATTTTATTACCCAACAAAAAAACACACTTTAAAACTTCATCATCTTGTAAGTTTAAAGCTTTCACCACCACTAGATGAGAGGGGTAGTGGGAATGTTTAAGTTTACTTATTCTTGGAGAAACTTTAGCTTATTGAGTGAAGCATATTTATATTATTTGAGATTTCAGTTATTAGTTTAATAGGTCAACTTTGATATAAATCAATATAAATTGATTTTATTTTAAGATTTTTTTATAAATAAAACAATATTATTTAAAATTTTTAAAATCAATTCTACTTGAATGGATGAATGAGGTTGTGAATTGACATATTATATTATTCAGATTTAATTAAGTTAATTTTTATATAGTTTGACATGAAACCCACTAGATTGATCACCGAATCAGAGAATATTATTAATAATTAACTCGTAAAAAAACAATTTTTCGTAAATAAACTAATGTATGCCCACATAAGAGTAGACAAAATGGGAATACGCCACCACTTTCTTTTTTAATAATAATAATTAAAAAAAAAAAGGCCCAAAGCTTCATGATAATCTTTTTGACCGATGATTCTGCTTGCATTGGCTATAGAGTTCGCAAAAAGGACAGAAAGCTTCCTTTTCTCCTTGCTAAGCAAAATTGACTATTTCCACACCCTTCCATCCCCTCGAAGCTTAACTTGTCAAAAAGGGATAAAGTTAAAGCTAAGAGGAAGTTTTATATTTGACAAAGTACAGATAATTTAATTAGTAAAAAAATTAAGAGGCATTAGTGATTTAATATAGCATGAAGAACTTTCATTGTGAATGAATTTTTTTTCCTTGAGTTTTGTTTTTCATTTTATTCCCTTAATTTTTTTTCTTTTTGTTTGGTCATTTAACATTGTGTCAATATTAGGTTAAAATTAGCTTGAGAATTGAGGTATAACTTTTCTCATTTTATCTTCTATTAAGTTATTATATTTGCATGATTCGGTTTATAGGGTTTAGCTCCCTTACCTGGATTTATTGGTGTTTTTCTTATCCTTTTGCTAATTTTTTTTTAATTTTATCCTTCTACATTTGAATTGTTGGAAATTAGGTATCGTAATTTTTTTATTTGCTTTCTATGAGATTATTCTAGCTTCACAACCCGGGCACATGTTTTGCATACTAACTCGGGTTGACTCGGATCACTTTTTTTCTTTTTTATTTTTTTTTAAAAGTTTATCATCCAACATTAGGTTGTTTAGAAATTAAGCTTCAATTTTTTTTTCTTTTGAAAAATATTCTTTTTATGCATGTCATCATGATCGTTTTTTATTTTTTAATTTGGTCTATTTTTTATAGTGTTTTTTCTTTTATATATCATATAATTAGATGAAGTCATTTTATCTGGTCTATGTGGGTATATAACCTAAATTGCAAAAACAAATTATCTTTTTTTATCTAATTTGTTTTTGGCTTGGACCACGAACACCTACCTAGTTATTATTAAATTATATGATATTTTTAAAATTAATAAATTTATTTTTATAATTTGTATTTTTGAAAAATCATATTTAATTGTGTTATTCACAATGCGTTTCTTAATATGATTTTTTTTTAAATACCATTCAAATAATTTTTATTTATTCTTCCTTTTCTTTTAGTTTGGAAGTGAGTTTATTTAAAAAGAAAACTTTAATGATGAATTTATTGGTCTTAAAAAAAATCCAAAGAAATTATTGGTTATTTATTATTTTTCATAGAATTTCCCATGTAAAAACTAGAATGAGTCCCATTTGGATTGACTCATAGAATATTAAATCCTGCCTCCTCTTCTAAGAGTCTTGAGTTCGAACCACTTATTTGTAATAAAAAAATACTAATCTTGTTTTCAAATAGGATCAAATGATAATTAATTGTATATTTTTATTGGAAATATTAGGATTTATAGATGAAAGAGGATGGGAAGGATGCAAATATATATTACATTTTGGACCCTTAACTTAACCAATAAAAAAGTATAACAAGTTGTAAAATAATGTTGTCAACATACGTTTAATAAGTTAAACCGATTAAAATTTTAAAAAAAACCGACCAGTTTGGTTCGGTTTCGGTTTTATAAGCCCAAAACTGAAAAAATCAAACCGAAAAAACTGAGCCAAAACAGGAAAAAACTGAGCCAAACCGGTTTAAACTGGTTTTTATCCAAAACAACCAAACCGAACCGAAACCGGTCGGTTTGAACCGGTTTCGGTTTCGGTTTGGTTATTTTTTTTGATAAAAACCGAATCGAACCAAAAATAATTACCCCTAGTACTTATAGATAAGGAATTATTCAATATTAATTCCAACTTCAACCTTACATGGAAAAGAAAAAGTAATGACAAAAGAAATCCAAAAAACCTAATATTTACAAATAGTTTTTTTTTTAAAAAGCTTAATATGAAAGCATTTTATGTATACCATATACTAGATTGAGTTTGGTTGTAAATCCGTGGAGGGGGCATATATTCTTAATTAGGAATATGCTGTATATAAAATTCTTTTTAAGCTTTTTCTTTATTTTTTATATTTTAACAACGTCCGTCCTCTTTATTTTCTCTAAGAAAAAGGGAACAAGGAGCTCCGACAGAAGGAACATTTTTTCCCCTTCAAAACATTCGATTTGTGTCATATCTTGCTTGCAGCAGCCGACATGCACGGCAATGGCCGCTCGGCACCATTCTTCTCAGCACTTTCTCCTCAACACCTACCCCTTTCAAGTATCCACACCGATTTATTAATTCATTTAAACCGGCAATGCAATAACATATATATATATATATATATATATATATATATATATATATATATATATATATATATATATATATATATATATATATATTGTTTGTTATGATATTAATAGATATTTTG
>Ga0307513_10004062_pt1 | contig 19608 bp, 18 predicted proteins | sample 15_EM_MG_FD_202174 | JGI IMG/M metagenome (GOLD analysis project Ga0307513, IMG submission 202174) | Populus trichocarpa ectomycorrhiza microbial communities from riparian zone in the Pacific Northwest, United States - 15_EM | ecosystem: Host-associated > Plants > Roots > Unclassified | place...
CATTTCTTGGGTCACATTTAGCCACAAAGTTACATTGAGCCACAAATTTAGTATGGTGAGCCACAAAGTCATGTTGAGCCACAATCTCACGTTGAGCTGTCGGGCACTCTGGAGGAGTGCCCAGGTTGTGAGCCCGCGAATATCCTGGGTTGCGGCCGCACGCCGCAACCTTGGCACGATTACTAGTACTACCGGTTTTCAAAAGTATCTGGATCCCTTGGTGCCAAGACTTGGGAGAAAGCATGCGCTTGATCATGTCTTGGCGCCAAGACGTCCGAATACTTGTGAAAACCGGTAGTACACTGTATGACATACAGCCCCGGTAGAAAAAATCGGGAAACGCCAATCGGGCTTCTAAGGCTTTGATTGGAGGGTTCAGTGTGGGCCAATCGAGCAACCGTGTTTCTGACTTTTAATTTCCACATTTCCCGATTTTTTCGACCGGAGGCTAGATACTTTACATATGACAAGTAATCGGGGTTAGAAGGGGCGTACTGTTAAACTGCTGGGCCAAAGACTCGCAGCTGAGATCCCCCTGCTCCGCAAGCACAAGTCTTGCTTGCTCGTCGGCCCACATGCTTTCGTCATGTAGCACTTTCCACTCATCGTCTGTGAGCTCCTGCCCGCCACGAAGCTTACGAGCTAACTTGAGCACGGAGTCCAACGCAGCCACAACCTCGTATAAGCTCGACTCAGGGCCTTGTAGACGCTTCCCACGGCGTGTAGCTAACTCCTTCGTAAAATTGAGAAGGTCACTCCACCATTTCCCCGCTAGCTTCAGCTGCTTTTTCAAAGAGTACCGGTATACCTTGCGAAATAAGCTTACCCTCAACGGGAGGGCCACCTCTTCAGGTACATTTGATGACCCTTCCTCGTTCACATCCGATCCTCTGCCCACCGCAAACTCAGTTTGCAAAATTCTCCATAAACTGTTGAGATGGCAAACCACGTGAGAGTCAACTTTTCTGTTCTCAGCGACCATTAGCCGAATTTCCCGTTTTTTAGAGTCCAGTTGTAAGGATACTGCCACAACCTGGGACTTATCCGCAGAAATAGATAGGCTGGCAAGTGCGTCGAGGATCGGGAAGGTGCGAATGCTTGTATCGCGTTTACTTGTAATGCCGTATTGGGGATTGATAGATCTAAGGTCTAAGGAGCAAGGAGAGCCGTCTTGCTCTTCCTCGAAGACATGGCACATCAGAGCCACTAGGTGGTGCGGGTCGAGCTTGTTAGCCATAGTGCCTGAATGTGGTATTTTTCACCAATCTCCACGGCGGTGACGATGATTTGATGAGTTGCAGGAGCGGGGGAGGTTTTTGCAAGGCAAGGAGAGAAAAGGTTTGGATAGATAAAGACGTAATGATTCAACGCTGTGCACTGAACAGAGGTGGGGGCAGTGCTAGTGTTGAGAGAGAAAGAAGAAAAAGAGTTGGAGGTTGATGGAACAGGTGTTGTGTCCGCCGGGGAACTAAAGGTTGTGCCAAGCCATCTGCTCTGTCGGTGGCCCTGACCGCCTGGAGTGGCTAGTGGGAAGGCGGCGACTAGACGGCCTGGAAATCCCGGGTTGAGGGACAGACAGCATGGTTTCTGCACCGTTGCCGCTGCTGTCAGCTATGTGCAACGCACCCACCACCTCAAACCAGGCTTCGTCTACGGTAGTGTTCAACTGAATTTAATTTGTTCGTCTCAACCCCGTAAACCCTAATCACAGACGCCTCCGTACAGATCTCTGATTCACCAGGAGACTGACCTTTTGATCTATGATACCGGGGGACAGTACCGGCACCTTGTTTGATGCTACTGAGCCACTTTTGAACTGTTTGCTCCATTTCCGTCGGAACCTACCGACTCAATCACGAAAGTCTTGTGCTCGTACTGTACATTGTTATCCTACCTCAACCGGGCAACCTAATCTCAACAAACTCGTCAGGTATCCGGGTGTTTCTTTTCTCTCATACCATAGAATCAACTTACTCAATCCCTATTCAGTAATGTCTGCATCACCTCCTTTAAAGCGGAGACCAACTGTCCTTGTACACCTCCCCCTTCCCCGAGCCATGTTTCCTGCGTGATGCTTACCCGGGTGCGGTACACTGTAGGTTACTGACACTCGGGACTCCGCCACGCGAAGCCGTTCCCCACCTCAACGCCGACCGTCAGCACCGTCGATCCCATCCATGGTAAGGTTCATAAGCGTTGACTCGGTCCTGCAAGAATCTTCGCAAATACCGTCGGGCCAGAGCCGCAATCCACTAGCTCGGGCCCGGGGAGCCCCTACCTCCCCCTCCCGCTCAACAACGCCGAAACCCTCGGATCCCAGGCGATTCCTCGGTCAAAACTTACCCGTCCGGTCGTCAAAGCTTTCGGAAAAACTCGTACTGCTCCCCGAAACCGAAGAGGAGGAGGTGAACCGCTGGGGGTATGGCGAAGACGACATCGAGGATGCACCGATCAAAGATGACGAAGAGGAGTGGAGGAGCAGGCTTGAAGGGGATGAGGAGTCGCCGGAGCAGCCTCCCAGGAAGAGTTACGCTGAACGGTTACCGAAGTCTCGGAGGGCGGATAAATTGAGCCGGGTTACAGCTTATTGCACGGCGGATGCATATAGGCTCGATGAAACATCAAAATTTCTTAGAGAGAAACATTCGGCCAGGACGAAGCTGTACGATGAGTGCCTGTATTGCGCGTACCACCTGCCGATAATGTCTGGGAACGATGGGTATAGGGTTCGCTCTTCGCCAGCTTTGAAGAGCCCCGGTGGTAAGGCTGTCTTGGATGTACAGATTGAGAGGTCTGAACAAAGGAATTATCACGAAGGGTACTTTGAAGACTCATATACCGGGGAGAGACGTAGAAGTGGGGATGGAAGCTACGAGGAGGATGGGCATTCAAAATCCCCAGGAAAAAACCGTGGATTTCCACGGGACAGGACAGACGACCATCATACCTACAACCAAGGATATAGGCCAGAGAGCCCAAGAGACTCGCATATGAACGACATGAAGGCCTTTGCTGAGATGTTCGTCTTCAGATACGGAGTTGTAGTTTTCTGGGGTTTCTCCGAGAGACAGGAGAAAGTACTGAAGGCACGACCTGTTACTTGCTATCCTCCATGCTAACTAATCACATCAGGACATCCTCGCAGATCTCACCTTTGCTCAAAACGACTTGAGCATTCAACTCATCTCTGGTCGCCTAAAAGAAGACGAATTCGAGACTGAAGAATTCCACTTCCAATACTCCTCTCGCACTAGATCCCCCAGAGTAAATCGATAACTCCAACCCTGATGTCTACCCCTAATGCTGATAACGGGTGAATTGTTTAGATATATAATGACATGATAACCCTTCGCTCCGGCGACATAATGATCAAACTCGCCATCTCTCACGCAATCGCACAATCCACAAAACTCTGCCGCTTCGAAGAGCGCATGAACTCCACCATGCTAGGCGTACAACAGATCCCCAAGAAACTCGCCCTAACGGGTAAACTCGGCATGAAGCGCGAGGAAGTTGTTAAAATGAGCGGAAAACTGTTTAAGCTGCGTGTAGACGTAAACCTTTGTACCCCCCCCCCCCCCACCCTCGCTCCCTCTCAACGGCCGGACTAACAAGGGATAGCAAGCAACGTGCTCGACGTCCCTGAATTCTTCTGGGATGCCGAACCAACTCTGCACCCCTTGTACGCTGCAGTGCGCGAGTACCTGGAAATCAAGCAGCGCATCCTAATCCTCAACGAGCGCTGCAGGGTATTTCTAGATCTCACGGAAATACTCTCGGACTCCATCGCCGATAGCAACATGTCCAGGATTACCTGGATCATTATCATCCTTATCGTGCTCTCGATCTTTGTCACTACCGCTGAGGTCGCGATTAGGTTTGGGCTGTTGAATTCTAGGAGGAAAGAGGGGGAGTTGTAAAGGGTGTGTAAAGTGTAAATTTTATTGGGGGAGGGTCCATTGTTGGTCACCCCCTATACTCCCTTCGCAGTACTGTGCGAAGATGATCATTCAGAAGTGGGGGGGGGAGGATGTAATTTGTAGTCATGGCTATTGCGCTATTTCTCCTTCTTCGGCCTACCCTACCCTACCCTACCCTTCCTTTCCTTCCCTACCTATTCTCATCCATTCACTTGCATAGCGAATCATACGGTGTCACTCGGTGTCACTCGGTGTCAAATTTCTTCATTTCATTCTTTCCTCCTTCCTTCCTTTCTTCCCTACCTTTCTTCCTTATCTTCCTCCCTTCTTTCGCCTCTTAGCCAAGTATCTAATATCAGCGAATTATCCCTCCGCTTCGAGTCGTCAGACTCATCCAATGCGGCCCGCGTTCGTCTGCGTGAAGCGAGCAGACAGGGGGGGGGGGGGTGCGAAATCAAGATGTCACAAAGCCGCCCACTGCCCACAGGGCCGATGAGGAGGTGTGTGTTACAGTATTATGCTGACATGGTGGTGGTAGTGGTGGCAGTGGTGGCGGCGGCAAGATATTGATTACTGGATTCTGAACTGCTTGGATGTGTAATTTGGTGAGAGTTCATGAGGGGGCCGACAGTGAATGGGGATTGCCCATGTTCGTTCTTTTATATATATATAATACCGCTTTAGTGTAGCTTTGCTGTGCTGTCGCGAGGTACAGTACAATGGGTTATGTCCAAGCGTTATATGTGCGAGAGCGAGAGCCAAGCAAGATCAGAAAGTATCACTCGGAATCTGGCTCTGCGCTACATGCGTGCATATGGAATCTAGCACATTCAATCCACTATTCACTATCTTCTTCCTCCTCACCCTCCCACTCACCCTCCTCCGCATTTCCCCCACCGCCAGCCTCCCCATCATCCACCCCCAAAAACCTAAAGTCCACAAAACTCGCACGTCCCTCCCATTCCACCATGAACTGCAAACTGAGCACGCCCCCCTGGTCGCTCCGGATACTAACCTTCGTCGCGACAGCCATGGCTCCACGTGCATGCCTGACGAGGTCGAAGCGGTACACGTCCTTTGAGCGTCTGCTCACCATGAAGGTTTCCAGGAGCTCCCCATCGTTACTGAATTCGACTGTTGTGGTGCCGAGCGGGGAGGTGGAGGAGAGGGTGAAGTGGGGCGGTGTTGGGGATGTGGAGATCACTAGAAGGGAGGAGGAAGAAGGGAGGGTGGAAGAGGAAGAGAGTTCGGTGATGGCATCATAGAGAAGGGAGGACTTTAGGATGACTTTCCGGGTTAGCGTTGGGGAGAGTGGGATGTCGGGGAGAGGGGCTGGGGTGTAGGTTGTTAGTTCGCAGGTGGTCGTTGTTGGGGGTTCTTCTAGGCTAGTGGATGTTGTTCGTTGTTAGTTGTTTGGGGATTTTAGAAAGGAGAGAGAGAGGGAGGGAAGCACATCAGACATAAAGGGCCTCCTTCCTCGTATAGAAACCTACATGTCCCGGCGATTCTCAAAAGGCCGTGATCGAAGGCATTTACTCCGGCGGTTCCCCCCAACCAGCCCTCTCCGCCTCCTCCTCCAGCCCTGCCCCCGCCGCCTCGCCATTTCCCACCACCGCCACCAGCATCCCCTCCACCAAATATCTGCAAACACTCTAGTAATGCCGTTAGGCTTATGCCAAACTGTATAACCGGGTCCTCATCTTCTTCCAAATTCTCTGTCAAGTGTGGCGGCGGGTGGAAGGTATAAGTAGTGAACAAGTTCTTGTCAATGAAAGCGTGGCCTAGACCGATCAGTATAAGTAGGGCTTGAAGGGAGGAGTGAATCGACGCGAGGGAACCTTGCATGACATGTGAGTCCTCAACCGTGACACGGAGGCCGTCGGCCGAGATTTGTAACTGAGCTTTGGATTGGAAGCCGATACATTTTAAGAGTGTGAGTATTTGGCGGGATGAGGTCGTTAGTGCTGTAAAGAGGGGGGGTGCAGCTGGATTCTCTTGGGTTTCGGACATTTGGTGGGAGAAGAGGATCTAGTGGGCGGTGGAGCTCAATGAGGGACTGTGTGTTTGCGGCACGGTAAGTGGTAAGTGGGGAGAGGGACACTGGGCGGGGCTCTATTTTGGTGGGATGGTTAGAGTTTGTGTTGATTTCCGAATTGTGTGATGTTGGTTGGTGGCTCAAGGAGTTGGTGATCATGATGGCTCTAGAGTTGTTGTAGCCGTCCTTTTTTAGAGCCGCCCGTCACGCAACATACCAAGGGAACATCTCGGGCATAAAAAAAGCAAAGCAATGAGAATTGACATTAATTTTAACACAGTTTTCAGAACAAGGCTCAATCGTACAGTTTAAAAACCCCATCGCCTAAATGACCATTCAACACCTAGACGTAGACCCCGACCGCGCAAATCAAGTACACAGATCCAAACCTATTATACGTCCGTCAGCTGTAATTTCTCCGGGAGGGCAGAGCTACCGTATGGGAGCATACCCGAAAGCTAGAGAAGCCGGAATCGCCAATAGGGGGGCGGTTGTGACCGATTTATCTAGAGATTGTTAGCTACCGTAGCTCTAGCTCTAGCTCTGTCGATAGCAAACCCGTACTTATAGAGAACAACCCCGTGAGGAAGAATCCTGTGCAAAAACATTAGCCAAGACCTAGCTTCGCTCTTGAATACAAAGCGAAGGACAAACCTGTCAACATGAGGACTGCCGCAACAGAAAGGTGTCCTTCTTTCCCAATCATGGGCACAAAGGGCTTCATTAAATCCCACTGAGCGTCCATCACGTTTTTGATAATAAATGGGGCTCGCTCGGTTCGATTTGGAAAGTGTATCGTAGTTTTCTCGGCTCAGTCTGGTCGTGTAAAAATAGGTGAATTGTGTTGCGTACGGGGTCAACGGGTTAGGTCCTGAAAGACAGCTCGACAGTGCTGGTAGGAGAATTACGCACATCAGGGTACACTGCCCGGGATCGGGGGTCTTGGCATTCTAGATTCCATTCCATTCTGAGGGCGCTACTCGAACACCTACCCTGAACCCACTGACTTCGACCTTTCCGCGCACATTGAAATCGCTATAAAAACAAACCACTTTTTTCTTAGCCCTTCCCTCTACGTGCTGTTTACAGTTAAGGTCAAATTTTGTTACGGGACAGAAGCAGGAGTCATGCCAGCTGCTAAGAATGGAGGTATGAGGTTTCGCTGTTCGAGCATTTACTCTGTTACCTAGCCCTTATTTGATGGTAAAGCTAGTATATATATAAAAACTGATCACCAATTTCTACGATAGATATAAAGCGCAAGTCGGAGGACACTAGCGATCTCTCACCGAAGAGAATAAAGGCCTCCGAGTCTCCCGAGGAATCGAAGAAACCAAAAGCTCTACCCAGGGAATGTACGTCTATTTACCTGGAGCACTTGAGTGGAACTTTTTATTTGGCTGGATGAATGTTTATTGACTCGGGGTATCTGCGCAGCTAACGCCGTCCTTGAAGAGCGCAATGGCGACATCGAATTCCGTGTTGTCAACAATGACAACGAGAGAGAGAGCACAATCATACTGACCGGTCTTAAGAATATCTTCCAGAAACAGCTTCCAAAGATGCCCAGGGACTACATCGCACGACTAGTCTACGATCGCACGCATTTGTCCATGGCTATCGTTAAGAAGCCATTGGAGGTTGTCGGGTATGGCGTCTAATCGCTCGGGAGATCTTCGCGGGTTCATGGAGCTGATTGGTGTTACTAGTGGTATTACATATCGGCCTTTCAAAGGTAGACAGTTCGCAGAAATCGTGTTCTGTGCTATCTCGTCCGATCAGCAAGTTAGAGGATATGGTGCCCATCTTATGTCCCATTTGAAGGTATCGGAGATCTTTTTGTTTGTCCATCCTAACGGATAATATATCTAACCGGTAGCTGTTTAGGATTATGTCAAAGCCACCTCTGATGTGATGCACTTTCTTACCTATGCGGATAACTATGCTATCGGGTACTTTAAGAAACAGGGATTCACTAAAGAGATTACCCTTGACAAGCACAAATGGATGGGGTATATCAAGGATTATGAAGGTGGAACTATTATGCAGTGCTCCATGATCCCTCGAATTCGGTATTTGGAAGCGGGGAAGATGCTAGCGAAACAGAAGGAAGCTGTTCATCTGAAGACGAGATCCATTTCGAAGTCTCATATTGTTCACCCTCCTCCAAAAGCCTTCAGGAACGGGCCATGCAAAATCGACCCAACCTCTATCGCGGCTATCAGTAAGTTCTGGCTTGGCTTCCTGTATCTACTCTTAGCACGCACCGCCCACCTACACACACTCTCACACACGCACACACACCTTTTTCGCAATTGCAGTGCTTGTAGATCCCGCATATCTACGAGAATTGGAAGTGCGATAGTGTTGCCCTGCTTCCAACAGCCACTGGTTGGTTGGTTATTTGGATTTAAACGGCTCATAATCATCCCCACCGACACATCCCCTAGCTTCCACAGACGTTTTCCTTATTTTTTTACATCTTCTCCGAATATGGTCTAGAGGAATTCGCTGACACTATCCTCCAATCGCATAGAGGAAGCTGGGTGGTCGCCTGAAATGGACGAACTCGCCCGGCAGCCAAAACACGGGCCGCACTACGGACAGCTTCTCCATATCCTCAACGAGATGCAAAACCACCAGGCCTCGTGGCCCTTCCAAAAGCCCGTTAGTCAGGACGAGGTCCCAGACTACTACAATGTAATCACAGAGCCGATGGATCTCGAGACCATGGAGAAGAGGCTTGAAGAGGACGCATACGGATCACCCGAGGACTTTGTCCGCGATGCCAAGCTGATTTTCACCAATTGCCGACGCTACAATAACGAGAGTACATCGTATTGGAAAAATGCGAATAAACTTGAGAAGTTTATGAATTCGAAGCTGAAGGAGATACCGGAGTGGTCGGTACGTGATCCCCGCACAAACAGAATTGATTCAAAGATGGGGATTTCAGTTCCCTCTTTTTTCTTTTTTCTTCTCTTTTTTTTTTTGCACAACCTTCCCTCCCTCTTCCTGTCCCTTCCACACTCCCACACTTCCACACTTCAGATGGGGTGTGGTGGAGGTGGAGGTGGAGCTTGCATGTTATCCGCCATTCCGATTGGGAGCAAAAAGAAAGAAAAAAATTAAGAGCAATTCGAGGCGAGCTCTGGCTGACTAAGTGATAACCCTTGTCATTTAGCATCTCGTGGAGTAAGTGACGTGAGACAGCGGAAGGAAAAAAAACTGAGGAACATGAGGCATTGTTTCCTCCCTCTGAAGAGGATTGCTGTGTATTATAGACTTGTTTTTGTTTTGGTGGCTTGTTCTCTGGCGAAATGTAGTACCGGTACTCGTGTTAGCGATTTGTAATGTAACCTGTTTCCCTGGAGGTTTCTTCGTAGGTGTATGGTAGGGGCGTTTGTCTTGTTGAATCTTTGTTAGGGAAAACTTTAATTCACGATCTGGCGATCATGATCAAAATCACGAGTGTCGCTCAGGTCCGTCCGTCCAGCTGTCCTCACCCACCATCTCCCGACTTGGTGACCACCGGAGCGCACCGTGTTTCACTTTGCAATCGGGTACGATATCCCATCTTTACTTCCCTTCCTCCTCTCTGCCAGGAATATTTCATGCGTCTCTTGTACCAAAGGGGGGAGAAGGGTATTCGCTCTTCTTTTTCCTCTTCACTTGACGATACTGCAGTTCCACCCAAGCATATATTTCTCATCCTTCCTTCGGGCCAGACATGTGGCGGCGGGGATTCCCTCTCATTTCCTCCTCCCCCTCCTCCTCCTCCTCCCCGTAAGCTCTGTTCCTAGCTTGCGCATTCCACTTCGGTTCAGTTCAGTCATTAATCCTACCAGCCATCCATCCATCATATACCAGCCTTGCCCATCTAGCCATCCACGGTTCACGATATCAACGGTAGCCTTGAAGTGTTCATTGACCCACTCGATTCGCACCCGAGGGATGGGTGAGTATTTGAGTGTTCAGTCGGAGTTTTTTGTGAGAAAAGGGTGGAGAAAAAGAAAAGGAGAAAAAGGAAAGAAAGAAAGAAAAAAGTGCACCTTGGTACTGTATGGTAAGGTACGGTATAGTGATGTGGGTGGTCACGCTTCAGGCTTTTGCGCGCAAAACCAAGTCATGGTGCAACGGGCCTTGAATGAATGAATGAATGAATGTTTTATCTACCGCGGTAAAAGCGAAGGAAAAGGAGGCTCCTGGATTTTAGTAAATTTGATGAATCACTGCGCTTGTAGAGTATCATACTGGTGCTGGTAGAGTACTATGGATGGACCTATCCTCGTTTACTTACTGACGAGTATAGGTGCGCAAGTCGATATTCTACCGTACTGTATTATGCCTTATGTGAAGCTTTATTTGACTTTGTGCTGTGGTGCTAGCTGTATACCGGTTAGGTGTAGCTAGGATAAATTTATGATATTATTGTGCTGTGGTGTGCTAATATGCACTTTCCTCCCCCCCGTTCACTGTGCTGTATGCTGTTAATCACCCCCCACTTCCCTCCCCTCCCCTCCCACCCCCATCAGGGGAAACATTGACGTTAGAGCAGCAACGCCGGCGTACCTAAAACCTGAAAGCTGTTGGTTGAGAGAGAAAAAAATGAGAGAAGAAAATGAACCCCTCTCCCCCCCCGTGGTTTATTTCGTTTGGTTCAGATTAATATATTATTGGCCTGCCCTGACTGTATTGTTCGCCTGTTCGGACGTCTGCTGTTCTTTGACGGTAGGGTATTTTATGTTGTGCATGGATTAGATTATTACCGGTACTGCTTAACTCACTAGCCAGGGGTTGCCTGTGCCTTCTTCCCATGGTGGTTGTGGTGGTGGTGGTGGTGATGACGGTGGTGGTGACGGATGGCTCGTTTCTTAACCCTCTCCCTAGCATCTACCCTAGAGTACTCGAGTACACGTACAGTACCGCACGGTATGGCACACGTTAGAACCCCTACCTACCTACGTTTCGTACCCGCCTGGCTCGTTCCCCTTCACTTTGTCTAACTATGTCACAGGTATGGGTGCTGTAGCTATGTCAAAGTAGAGCACTGATACAAGTAAAGCACTCACTCCGCTCATAGTTGCGATACTCCCGCTATCCAGTTCGCTAGCGAGTCAACCAAGCAAGCGCCGTGGAGGGCAAGTTTTGGTCTTGGTCCATACGCACGCCGCCGCCGCCGCCGCAGAGTGCCACGATGGATGGATGGATGGAGCTCGGGTTAGGCAGGGAGGTGTCGACCAATTGTATTAATTGTATTATGTTGTTTCCGTTGCTGTGGTGGACTGAGGGAATGCATATTAGCTTGGATGTGGATGCTGCGATACATACCGGTAAGACCATGGGAATGGGAATGGAGATGGGAATGGGGTGGATGTTTAGGCGGTACTGGGTAAAGAGCTCCCTCTTTTTGTTTAATTGCCTTGCTTCCGGGAGGGTTCGTCAATATATTATGTTCAGCACTGCCCGGGTATCAGGGTACATACATACAGTACAGTACTCGTACAAGTAAATATCTTTCCCCCTTCTTCTTCCTGTCTCTTGCACGTGTAGTACATGATTTACAGGCGAACTACGGCATTTCGTACTGTATGTATGATAGCGATACTCGTGCAGCACAGGATCCTACGGTACTCCGTGTAGCTTAGCTGTACGGTGGGTACTGTGCGAGTACTGTGTTGTACCTACCTGTGATGCTGCACGATACCGTACTTTGTTTCTTGCTTTCTTTCCCCTTTGCTTGAATCCGCAGGCTGTTTCCTGATATTTTTTGGTATTATTTTTATTTTTATTTTTATTTTTATTTCTATTCCATTCTCCGTGCCTGGCCTTCTCCCTCCTTCTTATCCTACCCGTCCAATGGTCGTTGGGAATCTAAATTGAGAAATTTTATACCGTGCCTACGTCTTTATTTCTTTCTTTTCGGCTGCGGCATGATTTCTTTTTCTTCCTTTTCTCTTCTTCCCCTTCGGCCCTGGAGGAATGAATAAATAAATGCAGTGGGCAGGTTTCTTTATTTCCTTTTTTTTTATGCCTTGATTGAGTGTGTGGGAGAGGAGGGGTGGTTTTTATTTTTATTTTTTCTTTCTTTTCTTCTTCCTCTTTTCCTCTGTCTTGGTTCTTGTCATGCGGTCTTTGTGGTGATGCTAGAGTATGATTTTCCGGAGGAGGAGGTTCATGGAGGAGGAGGGGGAGGGAGTAGGATGAGGAGGCCGGAATTTATTACAAGCTATTTGCTTTGATATGAAGGGCCTGAAACTTCAGGTCAGGTCAGGTCTGGTGGATGAGGAAGGGATTCTGCTGCTGCGCCTGTGTACTGTGCAGCCTGTGCTTAGAGTACTTATACCATACCACACATATCAGGAGTTTACTCTCAGGATAAGATGATGTTTCCTTCTCAACGAGTGAAATTTACAATCCGAATTTTCACAGAATGAATAAAAGGAGAATTTCATGGTTTGCAGATTTTATTGATATCGTGGTCATCGCTTTGTCTCTCGACATTTTATGTTAGTTCCCTTTTATTCCCTCCCTCTCCCTCTCTCTCTTCCCTTCACTTCCATTTCTAAACTTGCCCTTCACACCTTCACACCTTTTTTTACTTTCCCTTTCCTCCTAGTTGGGTTGCTGGGCGCGTTTCCCGTTTGGGCGGAAACTCCCATTCTCCACCATCCACTACAACACCCTGACCAACTGCTGCTGCAGCTCTCTCTGCTGTACTCTGTCCCTCCTCCTCTCTCTTTCACTCCCTCTTACACTCTTGCTGCTCACTCCTCGCTCCACCTCGCACGATTTCCTTCTCTCTCACCCCCACTCACACTCACACACTCACACACACTCTCTAACCTGCTTCTACTATCTCTCACTCCCTCTAGTATCTCTCTCGAGCGCTACAATACTCCCTTCGGAACCGACTCTCGTCTTCACTCTTTGCCTTCCTCTGCCCTTCATTGTTTGAAGCTTTCCCTCACTCTCGCTCTGCCCACATTTCTTCCCACGCTCGCTTTTTTTACCTCCCTCCCTCCAATTTTCCCTTGTTCACACCTCTGTCATCCATTTTACGCGGCTCTAGCCATTGCTCGAACTCACACCCTCGTCATTTATTGCACACCTCTCTCGCTTCGTTCCACACAGCATACGACCCACTACCCGTCATTCCCGGGTGGCTCTTGGCTGGAGTGTGAGGCGGGTTCTTGCGGGGGAGGAACAGGACTCTTGGAAACCCTCGTCCCTCTTGCTACTTATTCTACCGGCTCAGTTGGCTCGTAGGCGGACCTGCTAGATCGACTACCGTTTACTTTTTCGGGATAAAAAGAAAGAAAGAAAGAACAAAGTCATGCCTGGGCTCACAATCTCTGACGGCGGCGTCACGCTGGGCGCTGCTCCACCGATTGTGGGCAACGGGAAGGGTGCAACTGTGGTGCATGGGCAACAGGTTATGAGGATCACTTTTGGCGGGAGCAATGTCCTGGAAGAAGTGCTCAAGCATGAGGCCGGCCTGAAGATAACCTTCGGGAAGTCTATGGTACGGGAAACTCCATCAGCTTGATGTTCTGCTCGTTTGCTGTTTGGCGGGATGGAGCGGGTTAATTTTTTTTAGCCGTCTTTGTCGTGGGTTTAGTTGGCTAACGGTTTACTGCTGCGTCTGCTTGTTGTCGGATTATTTAGAGGTTGTTATATGGTGACCACGCTGTAGAGATCCTATCTACCGTTGAGTCAAGCCGTCATGAATTGTATCGGGCCAAACAGGATTCGGGTGGGTTGGACTTTGCCGGGACCTTTACACATCAGCTTGAGGTTCGGGAATTATATGCGGATACCGCCGATGAGAGCCTTCGGGCTCTGCAGGAGTCGTATCGACGGATCAACCAGGAGAAGGAGGCTTCTACGTAAGTCTCGCTTTTGAGTCTAATCGATTCCTATTGGTTTTTGGGTTGTCGGATTCTCGATCTCTGTGATCATTGCTTACTCACGCTCCGGGTGCAGAACTGTGGTTGTAGATAGCGCTTCGATGCCACCTGCGGTGTCCGGAAGGCGTGCCGCTTACGTGAAAAAGGCAGCGGCCACTGGGAGAGGAAAGAATGCACGGAAGCCTGTGACGCAGCCAAAGTCCCATCCCAGCACACCGCACATGAGAGCTGGAAAATCGCCAGCCCTCAGTGAGACTGATGCGGCTGCCCATTCCGCTATGATCAATGCGAAGTTAGAGGCCTTGAGGGTCCCGTTAATACACTTGCTTGCCATGGGCGCCGACTCGGAGCAGAATCTTGCATCCAGAACGAGAGTCTCTGAAGATGTATGTCTGCGGATATTACAAAAGGTTGGGTATAGGAAGTCGAAGCTGTGGGAACTGGTGGATGTCAGCTACAAAGATCTCGACATCTGGGAGTTCCCATATCCATCACAAGCGAACCGAGAGGCAGCTATATCCAATTGCAGAGCAGCTTTCAACAGGCTACGGCTGCCGCGGGAAGCGCCCGAGTGGCAGAATACATTAGCCCCCGAGGATAGAGGGAAAGTCGATCCGTGTCCACCGGCCCCGCAGCCAACCAGGTCAGTGAAGCCTGTGCCTCCGCCAAGCATAAAGGTTACTGGGGACTCCACAGATCCGTCGCAAGTCTCGCCAACTGGGAAGAAGCTGAGCGGCGGCGAGTCAATGAGTAGATCCAGTTCGCAGACCACTCCTGCAGCAAAACCGGCTACGAAGGCAGGGCAAAAGGATTCCATTTCCCGAATAATAGGCAAGAAGACAACGAAAAAGCCTGCTGCACCCAAGGCTAAAGCAGCTACCGTGAAAGCCCCAAAGTCAGCGAATACCAAGGCCACCAAGGCTGCGGCTGCAAGAGAGGCTGGTGCCGCAAGCGCAAATTCGAAAATTAAGTCTGCAGAGCGGGTGCAAGATTCTGACGAGGACATTGAGATGGAGGATGTGAAGCTGTCGCCCGCCAAGCCTGTTGAGAAAAAGACTACTCTGGCAACAAGGCCAGCTCCGAGTCCAGTGTCCAAGGCTCCATCGATAGCATCCGCCCCAGCCTCGGATCTGGAGGTGGAGGAAACAAGGCTGAAGCCCAAAAAGACCTTGCCCAACAAAGTGCAGAAATCCCCTATTAAAAGGGCCCGAAAAATTGCACCTCCAAAGTCGTCCAACATTGCTGCCGGAAAGGCAAACGGGTACAAAGTTGCACCTACATCGAATGCAAGTGCCAATTCACTCTCATCGAAGGAGCAGATCTCCCGACGTAGCTCGAGCAATTCTCCGCCCAAGCCCTCGCCCCTGGGGTCGTCGCCACCAATCAATGCATCGGAGATGGGTGGCACGACGGCTGCTTCCTCGCCCTCATTCTTGACGCCGATCGCAAGGACGGCGACACCTGGTCGATCACCACTAGATTCGATTACGCTCGCTGTGAAGTCGAAACCGCGCTACATCCCGAGTAACTCTCCACCATTAAAGAGAAAGGCCACTTCAGCAGCAGACCGAGACCGTGAAGATACTTATTCACGACCAAATGGAAGATCGGTCGACCGGGAGCGGGAGCGGGACCGTGATAGGGAAAGAGAGAGGGAGCGAGATCGGGACCAAGAACGCGAACGTGAGCGTGAGAGACCAAGCACTAGCACATCCACCTCCTCGAGCACGAGCAGCAACAAACGTCGGAACATTGCTCCCGACATCTCGACAATTCAACTAGCCCGCAAGTTCAAAGAGGACTACGCACGCTACGAGAAGCTACACAGAGAAGTCCAAGCTATCACGGACGCCTTCAAGAAGAAGGAAAAGCTAGACACTGTGCTGAAAATGCACAGCGATCTGGAAAAGATGAAGGCGACCATTATGCATGCTGCATCCGTGCATTGAACAAAGTATAAACCTAATCATGGTTGGCCGTTGTTTTAGTTTCACTTTATTCTTCCCTTTGTTTATTCGTCTTCTTTACGGATTCTAGGAACCCCGCGCTTTTTATCCGCAGGGGTATGATGTCTTGATTGCTTGTCTTTTCTTGCCCTGCGGGGGGGGAGTGAATAGGATAATTAATCTTATCCCATCTCATCTCGTCCCTCCCTCTCCGACAACAATCTTAATTCGAACCGCCCTCGCCACCCATAAAACCAAACTTTCAATTTCTTGTCATTATTGAGTTACGATAACGTCACCATATCCATTCTTCCTCACGTTTTACTATTCATCGTCATTATCGTCATTATCATCATCATCGTCATCGCCAACACGGAGTTATCGTTTTTCAATTCGTTTCGATTCAATTCAATCGTCGCTAGCACTCTACTTTTCTATCCACATATATCTTCTATACCTTTCCCACACCGATCATACAAGTGTGGCTATTTTCTTCTTCACCCTTTCCCCACTTCTCATTTTCTCTTGGTGAAATTTCTTCGGTTTGTGCATGGGGTGTCTTGCCTTTCTTCTTTCGCTTGATTGTTCACTATTTGTTTACTTACCTTACTATCCTGGCCTTTTCCACTGTTCGTGTGTTTTGTCTTGTCCGTCTCGTACGTCCGAGTCTGAACAAAAAAATGGAGTTTTTGTATCTGTCTTTATTTTTGTTTCTTTTCCTCCCATTAGTTCCTTTTGGTAGCTTACTTTTCCCTGCCTATTACTTGAGAAAGGTTCCGGCGGGGTTGGAGAGTGTAATGAGTTGGGTTGGTATAGGCTGGTTAGTGAAGGAAGGAATGGAGTGAAGCGCAGAGGGTGCAGCAAGTAAACCAACACGATGGGTACACCGGAGTACGGAACTGAGGTATTTTATGTGCATACTATAAATTACTTTTTGTTTTTTTCCACTGCTTTAGTGTGATGTGGATGTGGTCGATGGGGTGTGAGCCCAGGCATGGGACGTCACTCGGACTCTGGATACGTATAGTACTAGCAAAATTGTTGTGACAAGGTACGGGGCCTACCAGAATCGGCCTCCCTTAGGGGGTCAAATCCTACAGATTCTCCCGGGAGGAATTCGGGGGGACGAGCACAAGGCGCGCATACAATCCGGAGTGCAATACATGTTTTTTCCAAATTGTGCATGTTTGAAGCGGGCGAAGTGAGTTGCACCGTAGTGTGTTGTACAGCATCTCCCATCATGTATTATATGGCCACTACTTGGCAAAAAAGTGCAATCCAATCATCGAACACCCCCCATCTAATCATATCCCCCTCCTCAATCATCACGCCTACCCCGACAACAACAGGGAATGTCTAGCAAGTTGGGAGGAGGGCTCCCCGCAAGATATCCAGTTTCCGGGAAGTTGGGTGGCTGAAGAAGCTCTCGGACTTTGGCGGCATGCGCGGGGGGTGGGGAAAGGAAGTAACTAAGTAAATGCTTTGCTCTCCTCTCTCTCTCTGGGGAAGCCTGTGTGATTACTTGCTTATATATAATATAAATGTGGATTTCCTTTTCTTTCTTTATTTCTCTCCTCTCCTCTCCTCTCCTTCCCTTCCCAGGGCTCTTGATTGATGGATTTATGAATTGATTGCTCTCGGGGAAGTGATGACCCATGTGGCCATAATAATTATTGATTTGGATTTATCGCTGGGGGGGTTTGCTGCGGGGGGTGTTTTTGTCATGTGCCGAGACGGACGAAAAACGTGATGTAACGGAATAGTGTATTTTCTTTCTTCCTTTTCTTTCTTCCTTCCTTCCTTGCCCTCTTTGATGATTGTATTCGCTTCTGGCTGTCTATCTATGGTGTGGGTGGTTGGGCAGAGCTAGAAGGGAGAGAGAATAGAGATATCCATGTACTAGATGTCATCCGTATCATCAGAGGAGGCGTTGTTTTGGATTGTACTGCGCTGCACTGCCACCCTCCATTGTGGAGTAATATATAGGACGGGAATATTGAAACTTTTTTTTCCTTCCCACTCCTATTAAATACCTGGCAGTACAGTAGAAGTAGCAATCTCCAGTGGGTAAGGAAGGGTTCTGATAATCATGCGCTATTATGGAAAGTACCTTTTTCGGGCGGATGTGATTGTGTAATTATATATAGTGCGTTGAAACTTAAGTTTCAGTACTATATAGTAGTACAATTCTTGGAATGGATGGATGGATGGATGGCGGGGGGGGGCTGTAAATCTAAGGAAAGGTAGTGGCAGAGTGAATAATAGTGAATAGGAAAGAGAGGGACATTCATGTAATGGAATGGAAAGAGGATAACCTAGGACATTATATTTTATAGCACTACTCAAGTATCATCCCGAGTCAAACGTGGGCATTGATGAATGTTATTAAATTCCGTTCTATGCTTCTCCTCCACCTCCCCACAAGTCTGAGCACTTTCAGGGGCGGGGAAGAGGAGGGTTTATTTTTTTATATTTTATGCCGTAACTTAACATGGCCGTAGTCGTTGAATTATACAGTATCATACCTATCATATACCTAGATTACGGAAATCTTATAATAATTACACCCTTGGAAAAAAGTGGAAAGCTAGGGATTTGGTAAAAAGGATTGATCGTGCTTACATCCGAGGCTTTCTTTCTTTCTTTCTTTGAGAATCGGGCTGTGAGAGAAAGTGCACTCACTATATACCACCATTTTTCGATCGTGACCTGGTCAGGTATGTGGGTGGATGGATACGTATGATATGATAAATACCAATCAGCGCTTTGCAAGTACAGTACATGCAAGTACCGTAGTGTACTCGAATCTGTACTCTACGGCACGGTAAACCCCACACCATCCATACAAATACCAATACCGCCAGTGAACAGCACCGTAAGTGTTTTTCAAAGCTGAAGATGTAATTTTCAGCTCTTCCCGGCGGTAAGCCTAAGTGGGAAACACGGGGGACTTCTTGCGGTTATCCTATCACACGTAAATTACCTGGCAGTTATCAGCTGATTACATTCTGTTTCTCTTCTAGTGATGTATATTCAGGTTCACCGAGGTCAGGTATTGTGATCATATAGCTTGGATGAAAAGTACAGTTCATACTGTACCGGTACTTATACAGGTAAATATAAATCCCGATAAATGTTATAGATACTGTACTAAAGCAAGAACCGCAGCTACCGAACTTAAATAGAATTTTGTGGAAAACTACTCGCAGGTCAATCCATCACAGCACCTCAACATTTCTTGCTCTTCTCGATCTCTCCCTCCACTTCGTATACAACGTTCGCTGCTCAAAAGTCTGCCGTATTCTATTTATACAGTAAGACAAAGTGAAGCTTCAGATGGCGCCAGTAGGGTCGGCCGATTGTTCACCTGAAACAGCAGGGTCCGGCGGGCCGAAAAAACAAAAATTCGAAACCCGGTTTTGCTCAACTCCCATGACCTCGAAGAAAGAAGGGGAAAGAAACAAGAGCTAGTACTAGTAATGCCTGGTTTAGAGTGGGTCGGGGGAGGCATTAAGTAAGCACATTAAGTTGAGCCGGCGTGAAAAGCTAGTGTAGGAGGTAAGCCCGAGTACTGGTACTAGCACAATACACACGGTGGTAGATCAATGCGCTCTCCTAGATAGATACTCAAGCCACCACCACCAATCAACCCAACACCCAGCTCGAGGTGTAGTACTTGTCCCAGGCAAGAAGTATCCGGAAACAGGGGTGATCCTGGAGTCCGAATTTTGTATCTGACTTAGATAAGCACGGATTTTGTACCATACAAAACTTCGACCCCAGGATCACCCCTGTTT
>Ga0307513_10004063_pt1 | contig 19606 bp, 17 predicted proteins | sample 15_EM_MG_FD_202174 | JGI IMG/M metagenome (GOLD analysis project Ga0307513, IMG submission 202174) | Populus trichocarpa ectomycorrhiza microbial communities from riparian zone in the Pacific Northwest, United States - 15_EM | ecosystem: Host-associated > Plants > Roots > Unclassified | place...
TCGGGGGCGAGATGGCCCGAAATGAATGTGGAGGGGTCGGGGTACTTTCCCTCACGAAACGCGTTGGCTTCCCATGAATCAGGGAACTTCTCCGCATACGCCCGGGGATTGCCGTAAAAGGAGCGGATATGAGCCTTGGGGTTGTAGCCTTGGTATGTAGGAGGTATCGTTTTGATACCTAGTTTGTTTTATGTTTGGTCTCAGGATACGAGGTCGTGCCTCTCCCTGATTGTATTTAGGCAGTATCATTTGATACTCCCGTTGTTTAAAGTTTGTTTCAAGGGATCGGTTGATACCTTGAATGTTTTATGTATTGTTTTATAGTATCGATGTGATAGCATACTTGTTTTTGGATACGAGCTGTGCTCGTAGGAGTAAGGCTTTAGGAAAAACTGGCCATGTATTTAAAGGCTGCATCTTTTGGACATGGAAAGGGCAGACTTCAACACAAAGAGTTTTCAATATACTGGGTTGGATAGTTACCTCTTCAGTTCGCCGCGATAGTGAGAAGCCGCCAAACACTTGGAGAGCTTAGCGATATAGTAAAAGGTTTTATCCAACAACCTTTTGGAGCCTCCGCTTGCTCAATCCGGCTAGGCCACTCTATAGCTAGGATTTCAAGTACACAACCTGGGACAGCTTCTTAGAGGTTCGTAGTATACCAAGAACCAATAAGGAAACGTTACAAGTATATCAATTATTGGGATATCAGTTGAGACTAACCTGACCAAATTCTGGTGTGACAAGAAAGCATGGCCTGTCTATATTACCATCAGAAATATTAAGTTAGCTTAGCACAACAGCCCAGAATCCTTGGCTATTCTGCTTTTCACCTTATTATCTGTTTCCCCCAAACTCTCAGTGTCCTCAGAAGCTGACCAACCTTCTAAGAAAATCAATGGTGACACCTTACAAGATGAGTGTGAACACAGCTTTAAGCCCCAACACGATGTGGTATATGCTGGGATCCCCATCGACTATGCCAACAGGAAAGTTGGACAGTGCTTCTCAACTTTCTCCTTGTGGATCGCATAGTACATTATGGAAAATATAGGACTAAATGGGTTAAAGACAACCGTCTGTCTGAAATAGGAGGAGCCTACCCATGAATTAGGCACCAATGCCAGAATCTATCGAGCCAGGGATTACGCAACATACTAATACTACAAATCTGAAAATCCAAACAGAGGTTTCGAGTCTGATAATGACCATATCATGAGTGGCTATCTTAGTATCAGCCAAAATATTTTACACAGAGCTGACCGGGTTTTGGTGTCTAATCTATACAAATCAGCCTTGCTTCATAGTATTTATTTAGAGCTACTTAAGCAGATCATTGACTTGGGCGAAGGGTTTCTGAAGAAGTACAGCAGACTGAACTGGCAGGCCTGTGACAATGCTTGGAAGTGACTACCCCTATACTTGGGATTCTTAGGTCCCAAAAGAGCCTACCCCGAGGTTATGCACGGTCAAGAACAGGAGATGAAGAATGTGGAGAGCGGTGCTTTTAGAGTTCTCGCCATGGCACTTCAAGTTTGCCAGCCAGGAGCTCCATAAGGAATCTCTTTCAAATGGGCACTTGGATGTGTTTGGGCTAGTGTTGGTAACGGGGTGGGACGGGGCGGGTTTTCACTTTGTGACCCGGCTGTTAGTCTGGCCCGGGGTCAACTCTATGCCGTTCCTTCCCACCCTGTAGAACATGGGGCCCTGGCCGGGCTATTGGGCCGGGCGGGTATTGTACTTTCCCCGCTGATTGCCTAGACGGCCCCCATCTTCTTATCTCGCACTCTTGCCCCTGTGCGGGGCCCCACTTATTCCTACAAGTGATATTCTGTGACTAAAAAAATGCTAGGTTGAAATCTAAGGGGTGTTTGGGCTCTCAATTCTGATCCGAAATCACAATTTGAGATAAGAATTGGCTGGCCAAACACCCCCCAATTATTTTGTATGTCTAGTATGATGACTTCACAATTAGGATATTCCATATAGCAATCCGGCAACTATCTCAAAAGAGGGGATTTGAATATAGTGCTCACATTATTATTATGATTTGGGCTTCTAGTTTGAGATAAATAGTGTTTGGAAATCGCTCTTAGTATATGATTGTAAGCGTATAATCTAGGTATATTTCTAAGTACTTCTAAGCATATGATTCCGGGTATATAACTCTAAGCGTATAGTTGTATAGTTATGCATGCAAGATTTCTATCTTCCTGAAGATATGCCAGTGTCTTCTGGCTTATCATTTCCTGATCTCATCCAGGGGGTATGGCTTTGGGCTTATGGCTTTGGGCATTCAGCTTTGGGCTTGGGCCTTTGGGTGTTCAGATTTCGGCTTTTCATTCTAAGACTATTGGTTTAGGCCTCACGTCTCACATACCTTGCAAGCCATCCACCCAAATACTAGCCACTATGTAAATCTGGTCTGAGGTTCAGGCAATCACTTACCCTAAACTTGCAGATAGTTGGTTAAACTAGGCGCTCACTATGGTGTATAAAAAGCTATGGTTTTAGGTGACGTACTTTCCCGTATGGTTTTGGGCGTATGATTTTGGGCGTATGGTTTTGGGCGTATGGCTTTGGGCGTATAGTTTGGCTTTGGGCGTATGGCTTTTGGGCGTATGATTTTGGGCGCATGGTTTTGGGGGTATGGTTTGGCTTTAGGCGTATGGTTTGGCTTTAGGCGTATGGTTTTGGGCGTATGGTTTTGGGCATATAGTTTTGGGCGTATAGTTTTGGGCATATCGTTTTGGGTGTATGGTTTTGGGCGTATGGTTTTGGGCGTATGGTTTTGGGGGGATGGTTTTGGGTGTATGACTTTGGGCGTATGGTTTGGCTTTGGGCGTATGGTCTGGTTTTGGGTGTATGGTTTGGTTTTGAGGGGATGGTTTTGGGTGTATGGCTTTGGCGTATAGTTTGGACGTATGATTTTGGGGGCACAGCCTTGCAAACGAGGGCAGGCCAAGCTCAAAAGTATATACCCATACTAAATAGAAAATTCAATGATTAGGAACATTATTATACATTCAGATGCATGCGCAACTTCTGCCACCATCTAGGCATCTTATTGAACTCCAACAATGGTTTCCCTGTCTTCTCCACATATGCATCGTGCACTGCTTGATGTGTAAAGTGGACAACACTACACCGATTTCCCACAAAAGAGGCAATATAATGTTCCACTGCATAGGAACGCATTAAAATAATGGAACCTAGAGAATATATCTTGGTCACTTATTGGAATTGGATGAGATAGGGGGGAGTCTCTACATACCAGGGGTACAATCAATCTTGACTCCAAGCTTAGGAAAGCAGGCATCACCGCCCTCAAAGTCTCCCAATACTACAATGGCACACCACCCATGGCAGACGTCCTCCAGATTCTTATGGTTATTGGTATTCGCGTTGATGACAAGTGAGCGGGAGGTCCATATTCCAAATGCCTCGTCAACATTGTCAGCTTTCCCATTGTAAATGGTCTCATAGAGTGCTTTGTATTTGGAATGCTCCTCTGGGAAGAAAGTCTGAAATAGGGTTTCAACTGTTTGAGTCAATGGTAAAAGCTGCTGGCCGAATTCTTGTAGTGGGTGAATTGCTGATTTCGTGTTATATGACTGGGCTGGCCCGGGTTCAAGTTCAATGTTCTGCGTTCGTGATCCCATTCGTGGAACGAAGGTATGGTGCCCAATGACGGAGCCTTTTGTTCTCAAAGTACCGTCCGGGTTATGTTCGCTGCTCCGGTTTCCTGCCGGAGAACTCAGGGTTGTAGCATTTTTCATACTATCACTCGAAGCATTATGAGTGGTTTGAGCGCCTTCCATCTCGCTTGGCCTATAACGCTTCCGCGTACCGCTTGCACCATGTCGGGTATGATCTGCCGCTATATTCCGTGACGCAACATATTTGTGTACCGCTGGTTCAACTTGCGGTAATAGGCAACATGCCTTGCTATTCCCAGCTTTGATTACACATGAGACTCCTTGCCTAAAGATAGTTTAGTATATAAGCCTAGTCTTAGCCCAAAGGATGAATTACTTACTTGTCCTTTATTATAACAATGTCACCGGTGATCCAGTGTAATTGGGGCTCATTTTCCTCCTCAAAACGCTCCTTCAAGTTGCTATCCGGCTGCCATTTAGGTTGGGAAAGGATTGAGTCCAGAACGTCAAAATCGCCACATTGGTGGTATCTGATGCGTGGATGATTGGGGGTTTTCAATATGTGGGAAATATTCCTTTTCATTGAATTAACCTTATCCATATCCAGACGTAGACACGGTTGCCCCGAATCTAATACAAGCGACAAGGAGATTAGTAGATGCCCTGAATATAGATATGCGACCGAGTTGAAAGCTGAATACAACAATTGGGAAGTTCAAGCCCATGCAGAGAGATTGGTTAAATAGCAGAGAATAACACACCTTTGGCATCTATGGTAGAATTTGCAATATCTTCACTCGCGTGTTTAGAGTTGTGGAGGTGATTGGTAGCTTTTCTTCATTCGGGCTGCCACTTGCGCTTCTCCGCATCCCTCTTCTTCATTTTTGATAGCCATCTCGTAGTCTTCCTCAGCCACACAAACTCGCTCAAAGCAAGCTTCCCTCCTGCTTAAGGTAGGATAGAACGAAGTGCGGTTGGTATAGAGCGATGATAAAGGTATCCAAATGCGCTCCAGTGAATGGCCGGTATGGAGAGACTTGGGTGGGGAGGAACTCGGGTAAGGAGGAACTTGGGTTCAAGAGGGCGCAGTGCGGGACCTAGATTCAGAGGGCGGCGGGACGAATGGCTTCTGTGTCTATGGGAGAAAAGGGGAAACAGAAAGAATATAGGGGAAGACAAATCATGCTATGACCTGACAAACTCAACTAACTAGAGCCAATGCAACTAGCCTTTGCACTAGTGTGTATTATCTACTACACCATTACCAGTGTCTTATTTTGGGCTTATGATTTTTCTGAGTGTATGATTTTGTGTGCGTATGGTTTATGTGCGTATGATATTTCTGAGCGTATGATTTTTTCTGAGTGTGTTTGTGTGCGTATGATCTTTCTGTGCATATGATTATCATGACGATACTCCTGTTCCTGTAGCTTATCGGAAGAACTCGAATAAATGGACAATGTATTCAGACTTCTTGAATTTCCGTTTCTGAAACATAGAATCCTTCTACTCACTCTTACATTGACTTGGGGGTGTGCACGTGTGATCCGGCGGACGAGGGTCAGAAAATGGACCCGTCCGCCCGATACCACATTCACTCCCCCGATTATATGGTGTATTTTCAAATCAATCCATGGCGGCTTGTCATTCACTACAGTATACATTGTTGACTTGACACCATCTTGGCATGTCTTGGCCACTAGAATAACTTAGACAATAGTAAAAATGCCTTCTCAATTACTCTGTCAAATTCTATGTGTTTATAATTATTTTACACGAAATCAACTTAGTGGAAACGTGACCTTTTCTTTTCTTTCCCCCCAGTTCCGGCATGCTTCCTGGGTGGAACTCAAATCGAGGTATTAGTTCCTGTCTCGTCTCTTTCGCGGGTTACACGTATAATCGGTAGTGAATCAGTGGTTCCTAATAGTGCCTCCTCCTCTGAGCAATCCTCTTCCAGGCGGCCCCTTGAGCCTGCTATGCAGGCGGAATTTTCGTCACCCAGTTGATCGATACTTTTAAGATCGCTCAGTCCTTCACTGGGGATATCCGCCTCACCCTCTTTTGATCCTTGCTCCTCATCAGTGTCGGATGCAACATACATGTTGACTTTACTATCCCAGATTCTTTCTTCAGGATCTGATTCCTCGGAGCCGCCCAAGTGATCTACACTTTGGTTTCGAGGTGTTCCAGGCCATGCATATTGAGATTCAACCAGTTCACGCTCAGGTAGTATAGCCTTTGGCTCTCTTCCAAATGCTTGCCTGCCATCCTGATCAACGAAAGACCATTCGGTGTCCTTCTTGTGTGATTCGTCGTCATCAGAGATACAGCCATTATCGTTCTCTATACTTTCTTTCTTCCTATCAGCTGAATAACGATAATCCTCCGTAGCAGCCATTTCTTCGACTTTTTCTGCCTCCCGTTCACTATCATGACCTGCTAGCTCTCTTCGTAATTCTTCGTTCTCGTAGGATTTCACCAGCATTGAAAATCGAATTGTACTGCTTCGGAGTCGTAAGCCCCGATAGGGAATCACATCTCTTGCCATGCTAAACACCCTCTGTACTCCAACACTACACCCTTGAACAGCGAGAATATCCCTAGCCATCGGAGCTAAATTGGGGAATCTTCCCGGATTAACCTTCCACCACTCCAGTATATTTGCTTTGTAAAAAATCCCAGCCGGGCAGGCCTCACATGTGGGATCCGTAACCTCAGCGTCTGCCACGGTCAGCTCAATCTCAGAATCGGTTTCGAGATATGCTAGTGCCTAACTCAGGATAACTGCTCTGTATCTCGAAGAGTAAAGGTGTCTGAATCGACTGTTCAGACCACTCCGTGGAATTGACATGTCAGGTGCCTGATTATTTATTGGTGCATAGTATAGATCATAATACGCTATGAACTCCTTTTTATATGACTTCTCATACTCAGTCTCCCCACTGGAATCAAGATCCTATTCTCGAAAAAGGTTGAGTTTGCAATAGGGATTTAGGCAAGTTCCAATGCCGAACAGAAGACTGCCTGGACTTTCCGTGTTACCATAGTAAGAGGCTGCCTTCAATTTAGCTTTCACTAGGCCCTCACGAATATCAACCTTGCATTGCATCAGCTTCCGTTCTAACTTGGAAATTTGCATTTCCAAATGATCAAAGATATCTTGATACACTTGAAACACTCGATGAATAGTGACGCCACGTGTTTTTGACATCCACAAAGTCCAAAATCGTATCGGTTGAAGTACCTCCAAGATTTATTCAATCTGCCTCCACTCTTCCGGGGTTGACCAGAGAGGCGTAAACTCGTCATAGGTTTGTAACCAGTCCTTGGTGAATTCCTGTAGCCATACAGATCTCTTCAACATATTTAGAGTTGAGTTCTACCGTGTTGTGACATCATAAAGGAGTGTAGTAGGGATCTTAACCCGGTTATTCAGTATCACGATGAAGGGTTGACGCCGTTGAGGTGAAGCACCAACCGCAATACTCATTTTCCGATGCTATAAACTATTATTAGCATTATCTCTGACTAAAGGTATCTTAGGTGGGAACACTGGGGAAAACACTTGGTTCTACTTTCACATTGGCGCGCATTCAATTTTGAACTATGAATTGGTGCATATACCCTTGTGTGTATGAATTTGTACATATGAATTTGTGCGTATGAATTTGTGCGTATGAATTTGTGCGTATGAATTTGTGCGTATGCATTTTTAATATAGGTGCTAGGGTATGAGATCATAGACACATTACCTTTTCTACTGTTTTGTGAAAGCTATTATCTAATCTCATAACCTTCTTGATATAGCCTGCCTTAAAGCCAGAGAGCATATGACCATCCCGCGATTTCACCTTGATCGAACTCATAAATGCACCGAGGATAAGCTGAACAACATGGGCCATACATGGAATATGATTTTCCAATTGACACCATTCAACTGATAGTAAACTCCTAGCATTGTTTAAGGCTGCAGTGAGCGTTCGGTTATTGCTAGCACTATCGGTGGTGAAACCCAGAATTCTATCCTGAATCCCGTATCTGACTAGAACGTCATTAATTATCCCTCCCATTTTAGCCCCCGTATGAGAACCCCTGATTTCCTCGAACAGAATCAGCACCTCCTCCATCTGCCAGCTATCCGAGATCCAATAAGCCATAATTGCCTAAAAAGCAAGTTTGTTCGGTAAAGTCCATGTATCGGCAGCCAGAGAAATGATTCCTGCAGCAGGTAGACATGTTCGAATATCATCCACCGTAGACTTTCCCAGCCATTTCAAATGCCGTGTTAATGTCGTTGGGCTGGGGATTTTGACTTCTGGACAAATGTACTTGAAGACACGATGAATGGCAAGGTTGTTTGAGTAATTAAAGGCGAGATTCGTTGCTAAAAACACTTTTAGAAAGAATTCTTCGAAATCATGCTGCTTGAATCCTGCTGGTGTGGCTAGATCGATAATCCTACGCCTATTTCCAGTTTTAGTCCCTTTTTGCAATAGCGTAAGAACGGCTATACCAAGCGGGCTTCCGGCCCGCTCATCATATCTGTTAATCTTTCTCGATTTCAGACAAGCAGAGGACCTGTTATGGTCATGTATCGAGCTAGTCCCCGTGCCACTTGGGTGAGCTAGAACCTGTCTGCACATAATGCACATTACTCGCGGGGTGCCAATAGCACTACCAAAACGGTCAGCACATTGTTGAAAGTAGTTCTAAACCTCTGTGCCTCGAAGATTCGAGTTCCACCTTATCTTTTTCTTGCCACCATATTTCGCAGTATAGGCTATATATCCTGGTATGCCTTGCCACTACTCCATCCAACTCTTATGATATTTGTTCGTCCAGAGATAAAAGTTTGCAAATATCTCAAATGTAACTGTGTCACTTGTTGTCAAAGTCAGGGCTAGCGGATGAAGCAGATTCCAGGCGTGATCTTGGTTTCCAGGAGGCAGCGCTACTGAATCGGAGCGCAAGGGTGTTGTGGAATTTGAAAGATGTGCGCGGGCCACACCAGTCAGAGGTCTTGGGGTTGGTGTTACTGGGCATTCGCTCACATATGGGCTGGATTCTACCGAGAATTGGGGTACAGATGGAGACTATTCGCGTACAGGGCTTTCCTGGAACCGTGAAAAAGAGGTACGGCCTCGTGCCCCGGAGGTGTAGAGCCTCCGTTGGCTGCCCATCGTGGAAGATTCAGGTTGGGAAGATACTAAGTTGAGATGGTTCTTGCTATCCATGTACAGTAACAGATCCCCTTGGATCCCGAATGAACTTTATATAAAAGTACAGCTGTGGGAGGCATATGAATGAAGGATATAAGTGATGGAGTAACCCCATCGTGGTATATTAGGTTAGGGCACACTTGTAGGTGTGAGCAGGGCTATTGACCAGACTGCGCGGCGGTGACTGGTGTTGTGTGGTAGGAGCTCACTGGGCGGGCCACCACACACTGTATCTAGTCTGAGCCGCGTTTCTTTCTCTGTACAACAAAAACTCATGGTCATCACACTCCTTTGCGAACACACTTGTCATATATATTGGATATCGAACACATCTCAGTTTTCCTATGAGCGACTGACCTGGATCGTTCTCGTGACGACAGATCCCATCATAGCTGTGTCATTGAGGTGCCTGTCCGACAGCATATGCCCTGCACGGAAACCAGACCTCCATCAGGTTATGAGCCCGGACAAATCCATCGGGATTGTTGGCTGTTAACAAGAAAAGGTTTTTACACGCATGCAAGCAAAAAAGGGAAAAGTTTTTCACCACGTGATCTTTCGGCAGTGAATATTTTTTCGGTATCACCTATCACCACACTACGTTGTCCTACATACGCTTCCGTGTCTAGCTCAGAGTAGCGGCGCCGTCGGTAGTAGGAGCAAAGATGAATGGACAAGATGGTTCATCATTGTGGGTCGGCATGAGCTTTGCGAAGGGGGATGGGACTAATTATCGGTTGTGGGCGATGAGAATGACAGACTATCCCCAGCGAGAAGGGTTGTGGAACCTAGGCAATGGTCGTGAGGAGCTGCTGGAGAAGCAGGAGAAAGAGGAGTCTGGCAAGGACAAGCTTGTCAAGGAGTACGAGAACAATATGGAGAAGTACGAAAAGCAAGACCTTCGGATGCAAAAGGCAAGGGGTACGCTTCGGATGGCAATGACAGAGGGTATCGCAATTCGCTAGTACAACGAAATGGAGTGGACTACAGCTTTAAGTATGTGGCACGACACGCACGCCAATGATCAAACAGCTACTAGCTACGACTTGAACCATTTGCAACGAGAGCTATACGAATCCACACTTGAGGAATCGGGTACTGTACTCGAGTACATCAACCACATTCAGGAACTCAGAGACAAGCTCGTAATGTGCGGGCAAACCCCGTCATACGCGCATTTAATTTTTCACATCTTGGAGGGTCTACCTGAGATGCCAGAGTGGACAACATGGGTTATGGTAACCAAAGCGGCCCTTCCAGACCAGAATTCTCTTGCTGGGTTCAAGAAGTTAAAAGAACAACTGCTCGGCTATGAGGCTGAGCTTCGTAGAAAGAAGTTCCTACTTCCCGACCAAGCATTATATACGAAGGGTAGAAGAGGAAACCAAAGACGTCAAGAAAGCACAGGTCCGGCTACTCATTCAGTATCGAGAGTGAGAGGGAAAAGTCAGAGGCCTAATTCCTTCAGTGGTACATGTCACAGGTGCGGCAAGAAAGGGCATAAGAAAGCTGATTGCTGGCAAGAGCGCAACATCACCGCGCCGGATCGGAGATGAAGCAAGGAAGGAAAAATGAGACCATCGTTATCCCATAGGGGACCGGATTTCGGAGCAAACAATGATCGCATTTTACTGAGCCATGAGCAGACGGCAATCGCTACTGAACGCAAAGCGGACACTTTGAGAGAGAGAGGGAGAGAGCCCTATTCTGGAGAAGAAGTGGACCGTGGATATACTGTTGAACGCGTGCTGGGAGGAGTAGGCGTGACGAACGAAATTGAATGGGAGGTTGATTCTGGGTGCACGAACCACATGACAGGAAACCGCAACGCTTTCGTTAAAGAGACCTACGTTTCTCTATTAGCAAACCGACGCCAAATGAAGACAGCAACGGGAGAGCTTGTTTCCGCCGCTGGTATAGGCACAGTTCAAACTTATACATGGACCCCAGGAGGAGGTCGTCAGCGGTTGTTTGTGACCGAAGTACTTCATGTACCAGGAGCGACAGAGGCTGGATTGATATCGGTCAGCCAGCTAACCAAGAAGGGCGTCAAGATCGCGTTTACGGATGATGCGGCGGAGTTCTATCAGGATGAGATTCTAATGGCTATCGCTGAGAAATGGAACAAGCTCTACAAGCTAATACAGAATGGGAAGTACCTTGATTTCGGTATGCTTCGTTCTAAGAAGGACGATACGGCGACTGCACTCTGGCATCATAGGCTTGCACATCTACACCTACCAGCTGTACTAAAGATGAGTAACACGGAGGTGGCGAGGGGTATGCCTTGTTTGCAAGCACATAATGGACAGAATCGCTGTACGGCGTACCTTACGGGAAAAAGGACGCGTATCCAGTTCCGAGCGTCAACCCACGGAACCAAAGCGCCATTAGAGTTAGTCCATTCAGATCTTTGTGGACCGATGCAGACTCAATCCCTTGGAGGATGTCAATACTTTATACTCTTAATCGACGATTTTACCAAATATATGTCGATATACTTTCTCAAGTCAAAGAACGAGGCAGCCGGCTACTTCCAGAATTACAAAGCGGCTGTGGAGAACCTTTTTCAATGACAAGGAGAAGGGTTTCAAGATAAAGGCGATTAGGACCGACTGCGCAGGTGAATACTCTAGCGGTGAGTTCCAAAGGGAGCTAAAGTGGTCTGGCATCGAGTGGCAAGTTACCGTGCCTTATACCCCTCAGGAGAATGGAGTCTCAGAGAACAGCAACAGAGTTCTAATCGAGAGAGCCAGCGCATTGATCCAGCCCACTGGAGCATCTAAGAGTTATTGGGCAGAAGCGCTACAGGCGACAGTCTACCTAAAGAATGTGTCTTTGACCAAGGGGACACACGGAATCGACGCTACACCGCTACCACCACTTCCATGGGCAAAGTTGTCCGTCACACCAGAATCCGCTGACCGAAAAGCATGGATGAAAGCAAGAGCGGAAAGTGATAAAAAAGATGAAGCGAGTGGTACAGTGAGGAAGAGACGGATAGACACAGAGCGTGTGACTAATCTCGGTCCTTTCTGGGATACTGTACAGGAAGATGACAGACAAAGCCGAGTTGAGGCAGCTGAATCTTCCAGTGTGGGAGGTAGTAGGAGTAGAAGTAGAAGAAGTAGAAGAGGCAGCAGACGAGATGGCGACGAGCCAGGAGAAGATGCTTTGAATGCCGGAATCGACTACACTTTTATGGTCACTAATGGACCAGAATCAATCAATGCAGCCTTGCGTGGTGCATATAGAGAGGAGTGGGTTAAGGCTATCAATTCAGAGCTGGATTCACTCGAAACACATGATACGTGGACTGTGGTACCAGCAACGGATGAGACGAGAGTGTAACAATCCTGTTGTAATTAGGTTCGCAACAGGCAACGATAGTTATTTCCTAAGTCAGCAAATCTCCTTATTCTACCTTAAGGCGTATGGAAGTACTATCTCTTCAGATAGTACGGAACTGGCTTGCTTGTCTTGAGTGATCCGGCGAAGGATACTATCTCTTCAGATAGTAAGATGGGTGGATCGTCGTGCTTAATAGAACTATCACAATAGTCCTATGTTCGAGTAGCCCGTCGAGACTATCACAATATTATCCGGGTTCTTTGTGAGCATGAGCTCTCGTAGTGGAGGAATGTAAAGAGAGTAAAGAGTAATCGTATTGCAATATCTTGAGTATAGAAAAGTACTTAGATGGTTGCGTGAAGATCCTATCTCTTGGTCGTTTTTTTTTTGTTTTTTTTGTTTATGTAATCATGCGTTATTTGTTTCTAGGTACAAAAAGCCTTATGCAGCGCTAGCTATGAAGAGAAAAAAACCTATAAATGCAATCCCACCGCCCGCTTCACCTCTTCATGGGAAAAATCAAACACCCCGAGTCCATAGGAAAAGTCCCCCCCAGCTAGCACCTAAGATAATATACCCGAGACACGTAAGGAAACAATACATAGAAACGTCCAGGTAGAGAGACCCAAACCCTTCCGCAGGCTCCCCAAAACAAAAGAAACGACGGCTGCGCTAAGGCATTTTCTGGGCCTGATGGAGAGGATAGATGATCGCCGACACGGGAAAACTCATACGTTGAGGGCCCACCAAAAACGATGATGTACGGTCGGGCAGGTCATTACATCGTTCCCAAGCGTTGGACAAAGCCACGGAGGCAGTGCTATACCACGACTAAGCGTAACCGAGGAAGGGCCAAACGATCGGAGGGGGAGAGAAGGGCGAGCGGAGCCACCGAGCAGAGGGGATGCCAGCCAGGAAGGTGAGCAGTAGGGTGCCACCCGGTGAGTAGCAGTAGGGTGCCAGCCAGAGGGGGGGGAGCAGTAGGGTGCCAGCCGGGGGAGGAGCTTTTAGCAGTAAGGTGCCAGCTTAAGGGGCAGTACGGTCCCACCGGACGGAACCGGGAGGGGGGTAGAGGAATGATCGCGAGCGGGCTAGCCACAACCGACTAACCGGCCATAGCAAGGGCCTTTGGGGCGACAGCGAGACCGAGCGGGACCGTGATGTTGCTAACCGAAGCTTTCCCCATCAGAGGTACAAGCCCAGCAGAACTGAAGCCTTACTTTGACCGAGAGTCCAACACCGTAACGCCGACCGTGACCGAAGCGAGAAGCTTTGCGACCGTGCAAAATGCTAAGCGAGGTGCAAAGCAAGTGCGGGGTAAGGGGGAGAACCGAATATCATGAGCGGGAGTCAACGACGAACAGGAACGAGAACCGCAAGGAGGGGAGGCCGAGGCCACAGGGGAGGAGGGTAGATGGCTTGACGTCAACTCCTAGGCAGCAGCCATCGTGGGAGAAGAGAGGTGGGTGGGGGAAAGTGACGATAATTTCCAGTGGTGTTGAGATTTCAATCGCGAGAGGTGGAGGAGAGATGGTTCGTGTCCTATCTCTTGGTTGTTTTTTTTTCTTTTTTTTTGTAATCATGCGTTCATTGTTTTTAGGTACAAAAAGCCTCATGCAGCACTAGCTATGGAGAGAACAAAACCTATAAGTCAAATAACAAACAACAAAGGAAAGTCACGGCACCAGTTAAATATCCACTATCGCGCAGGTTTCTCCTCCGCCGGGCCATCGGGCACATATAACAAGGAAAGCACAAACTAACAACTTAGTCGTCTAGAAAGGAAAGCCTACATAAGACAAAGGAAAGAAAACTTGGTAACCCTATACCTTAGCTAACGAAAAAACACCAAAGACCAGGGGGGGCACCCAGGGGGGAGAAAGAGAGAACGGGGGGGAAGAGGGGGGAGTGGTGGGTAGGAACATCGTGGGGGAGAAACCTGTGGAGGTGATGTCTATGAATGTGGCGAGTCTTTTTAGCAGTGAGAGGGACGACCAGAGTGGGGCTTCGGGACCGACATCAGTAACGCCGTGGAGGAGGCGCGACCTGCTGTGTTGTCTCGAGGGGCAGGATAGGATGGCATGCTCGAAGGTTTCAGCGGGGGCAGGAGGTATCGGCATCGGGTGACCTCCATATCGGGTGTGCTGCCAGATAACCTTTTCCGGCTCTCATCTGGTGGATTCTTCCGGCCACGAACTTGCCCAAGCCCATAAAAGGTCTCGGATGGAGGGCGGGAGGCTGTAGGTAGTACCCAGGGGTCGGGAAAAGGGAGGCCCACTCCTCTCGGAGTGCCTCTCTAACCCTCTTCTTGAGGGCGGAGTAGGTGTTGTCCATTAGGGACCGGGGCGGGAGGGTGGGGGTCGGGTGAACCAGGTGGGAGTTGATCATGGGCATCCTAGACAGCCCAATGGTGAAGGGTATTGTTCGGTGAGCAACCGCGTCCACTGGCAGGTGGTTCCTCATTGGCGGGACAGGGCGAGGCATTCTCCAATGTAGGGGGAGGTATACTGATGACAAGCCTCTGGTTAAGGCTCGCGAGGAGTCAGGCGCTGGGTAGGCCGAGAGCGAGGGGAAAGAAGGATAAAGCCGGGCTGTCGCCGGGTTCACCCTGGGGGGGGAGCAGACTACCCTGAGCGCCGCCAGCCTCTGCCGGTGGGTGATCAGGAGGGAGACGGGTGGAAGGCAAGACTCCACCGAAAGTATCCCAGTGGGCGTAGCCGAGAAGCAGTTTGTGGCCCACCTTTGGACCTTGCGCCAGAACGTATCAAGGCGGCTTGTCGTTCCCACGCTAGGAGTGAACAGATCCGCGCCGTAGAGTAGAATGGGGGCTATCAATGACGTTGCCAGTCTGTGGCAGAGGTAGGGGGGAAGGCCTGTACCGGGCGGGCTTAGGCGTTGAACGAGGGCGAACGCACCTTGGGCGAGGGCCAGGCGACGCGAGAAATGTGCAGCGGGGTCAAGGGCCGGAGTGAACCAGTACCCGAGCCACTGAACAGAGTTGCCAGGGTGAAACAATTCCCCTTTGATTTGGATAGGTGAGACGCACTTCGGCGAGTGCCTCTGGCTGGGGGTCCTCCACTGTATCAGTTCTGTCTTTGCGACCGAGAAGGAGACGCCTAGGCGGGACGCCTTTCTTTCAAGCTTGTCGAACAGATCCTGGAGCCGTCGGATGTTGCCGCGGTAGGAGAGGGAGGCCACTGTGAGGGCGAAGTTGTCCACATACGAGATCATCAGGCTCCGAGGGATCCCGAAGTGTAGTGGCGCAACATAGAGGAGAAAGAGGAGTGGGGAGATCGGAGAGCCCTGGGGGGCACCAACGTTGATGGGGGCTGGGGTCCCTGGGGACTCTTGGAAAATCAGGGTGCAGCTTCGTTCACCTAAGAAAGATGAAACGCAGGAAACCAGGTATGGGGGTATCCCGCCTTCCCTAAGGATTCGGGCCAGAGTGTTGTTGTCGACGTTGTCGAACCCTGCTTTTATATCCAGAAACAGGGAGAAGACCTTGAGACGTGGCCTTTGCAGTGTTCTGACGTCGTTGGTTAGAGTGAGGCACGCGTCGTAGGTGCTGAGCCCAGGGAGCGAACCGCCTTGGTTGGGGTGCAACAGCCCTCTGATTCGGGCTGCCGCGAGCAGGCGGGCTGCTATAATCCTTTTGAGGATCTTCGAGATAGTGCGGATCAGGACTATTATCCTGAAGGAGGAGGGCGATTCGTAGGAGGGGTTTCCTGGTTTGTCAAGCACCACGCCGTTCGAGCTTTTCAGTGATGCGGGGTGGTACCCCAGGAGGACTAGCGGGGCAAGTATATGGAGGAGGATTGAGGGGTTGATTTTGTTAACCTGCTTCCAGGTAGAGTAAGGTATCCCGTCCGGGCCTGGGGCCGAAGTCGGTGAGCACTTGGCGAGAGCCAAAGCTATCTCGTCTGTCGTTAGGGGGGGTGCTGACTTGTTTGGCCTAAGCCTAGGCGGTGGAGAGAAGGGTTCCTTAGGGGGGAAGAAGTGTTCCAGGAGGACATTGTTCATTTGTTGAGGGGTCTCGGCCCCTGGGAGGGAGGGAAAGCGAGCCTGGGCACGCCCGTAGGCGAACCGCTTAGCCGTCCAAAGGCTCTGGGGGGTGGCGGTCATCAGAAAGGAGGACCAGTGTTTGTTCTTGGCGGCCTTGATTGCCTTAAAGTACCCCGCCTTGGAGGTGCTGGCAACTTCTCGCATGTGTGGGTTGTCGTGTTTCCTGGCCGCTCTGGCGGCTTTGTGGTATTCGCGACGGAGGATAGACAGGTGGGGGGTCCACCAAGGCTTGGAGTGGTGGGAAGGCCTGGATACTGGCGTGTGATCTTTGAGGAGAACTACCAGGCGGTTCAGCGACTCGGACATCCACTCGTCCAGTTGCGGGGGGGTGGGGCATGACGGTGCGGCCGGGACCTTGAAACCCTTAACGATAGGGTCCAGGGTTTCCCAGTCCGTGTCCACCCATCGAGGGCGCGGCGGTTTTTGGTTCAGGGAGGGTGCGGCGAGGGTAATCGTTATAGGTATGTGGTCGGAACCCGTTGAGGGGAGAGAGGCTTCCCAGCCTTTAATCAGGGGAAGGAGGGCGGGATTTTCAAAGGGGAGGTCTAAGACCGAGGGGCGAGCCTTTCCCACTAAGGGAAACCTTGTGTACTCACCTGGGGGATTAAGGAGGGCGAAGCCGGACTCTGCCGCCTTCTCAAAGTAGGGAGTCGAGGACGAGATTTCCCGTTGTGAGAAATGCCGCAGAGGGTCCAAGAGGGGGTTGTGTATGTTGAGGTCTCCCACTACCAGGAGGGGGAACCCAAGAACGGGGAAAAGAACTTCTGGCAAGACGGAGTGGACTCTGTGGTCAGCAGTGTTGGTGGAGTAAGCGTTGATAACCCTGAATGAGTGGAAGGCGGGTCCAAAAAGAGGTTCACGGGAGGAGACGTCGAGGGTAAGAACATCATCCAGCCCCTTAAACCTGGGGAGCACCGTGTAATTGGAAAGAAAAGACATATTAACGTAGGCGGCCACACGTGGCTTCCTAACCGGGGGAAAAAAGGACTTGAAACCATTAAAGGAAGGAAGGTGAGCCTTGTTGACAGGTGGATCCTGCAGGAGGACAATCGAGGGGTAGGTGGTCGCTTCGTTGAACGATTCAAACAAGGAAAGAAAAACATTCCAGCTCCCAAGGCAGTTATGTTGAATGATGGAAAGAAACGCGGGGGCAAGGGCCGGCCTTTGACCCAGGGGAGGAGGCATGGGTTGATTATTCATTTCCGGGAGGAACCCGACGGGTGAAAGAGGCAGGGGAAGGGCTTGGTTCCTCCAGGGGGAGAGGACCACCGAAACCGTGAGTAGTGCCAGGACGCGTAGATGGTCCAGCTGGGACAGGTTGCCTGGGGGTTACGAGCTCCACCTCAAGGGGACCCTTCCCAGACGGGGGAGTAGTAGGTGTTGGACCGCCATCGACCGCCAAATCCATGGCGTCTTGACCAGTTGGGGCGGGGGCTGGAGAGCCGGTTCGGGAGGGGACAGGCGGGGCAGGTCGAGCCGGACATTCCCTGAATGTGGCAGTGTGGTTATCACCGCAGTTGCAGCAATGGGGCGGCGAGGTCGGACAACAGGATGGGACTGGCTTATTGTTCCCGCTCCTGGGGCAGGTTGGATTCTAACATCTGTGAGCCGCCCGAGTATGGTGAAGCGCACAAATGGGGCACGTGGGGTGGGTGGCGGGGCATCGTTGATGGGCGTGTCAGTATCTCCAGCAGTTCTTACACTGGGAGGTTCTGGAGGAGGAGAAGGCAAGTTCGACCTTGCGTTTCTGTGAGAGGATGATGACGACCCCTGAAGTGAGGGCCGATACGTTCTGGGGGTCGACGGTGACCACCACGGAAGTGGCCTGCTTGGGTGCCCTAGAATCTCGGCTAGGGTTAAGGTACCAGGCTGAGAGAATCTGGGTCGCTTTGTCGTTGTGGATTGCTTGCCGGATATATGGGAAGAGTTCCTCTTCATCTTGAGGGAGGAAACGTAGAGGGAGGCCGTGAATCGCTAGCTGAACAGCTGTCGGGGCGAGGACAAGAGTACACCAAGGGTTTTGACCAACCGGGAAAGACTGGTTGAGGGCCCTTGTGAGGAAGTCGAAGTAAGGGGCGTACGACGCGGCGGGGGTGGCTTTGTCGGTTACGGTTAGGGAGACAGAGCCTCGGGGGTTAACAGTAGCAGAGAAACCCAAGGGGAGGAGGCAGTTTGATTCGCGGAGGACGCGAGCAGCGATGTCGGGAAAGGTGGCGGCAATGGTGTGAGCGTCTGGGTGAGGGGAAGGGGACTTGCGAGGAGCAAAAAAGCGTCGTTGGGCACCTGGGAGGGAGGGAGGCCCCTTTTTAACATGAGGGGCCACCGTACTCGCAACAAGTTGGGGGGAAGGAGGCTTCCCAGCTTTGCCTGTGCCCTTGCCGCCCGAGCGTGAGCCGGAGGCAGCTTGCGCGTAAGAGGCGGAGGGGTGGACGTCGGGGTGGAGGTGGCCTGGGGTGAAGGAGGCTAAATCGTATGCCCCTCTCCGGAATTCCCCGGCCTCGTACGACTGTGGGTAGAGCTTGGCGTACTTCTCGGGGTCACCGAACGCCTTGCCAAGTCTCGTGTCATAGAAAGGTATGAGGTATTTAGGGTCTTCAGCCGCGGCTAAGGGAGGTGTGGGTGGTGCTCGGACCCTCTCTTTGCCCTTCCTTGAAGGGGAGGGGGCGGCCGTTGGATGGGGTTGGAGTGTCTTCTGTGGGGGGAGGGCAGGTGCGGGGGGGGCAGGGATCGGGGCTGACACACGATGTGACAGGTGACGTCTGGATGCTTGGAGATCGGCGATCCCCGGGACGGTTTGTTGTTCTTAGGTGTGGGGGAGGTTTGCGAGCTCAGAGGCGATATCATGGAGCTCTTCCCTGAGGTTCTTGTTTTCCTCGGAGATGGTTGCGACTGCCTGGGTTACCCCGCTCAGCTCATGTAAGACGGTCACCAGGCCCTGGACGAGTTGGGAGAGGAGAACGATCGTGATGGATTCGATGGGGAGGGTTCCGGCCTGCGCGTCTGGGCTGAGGTCCGGGAAATCTTGGTTGATGAGCCTGAGGGCACTCCTCGCCTGAGCGAGTTGCCTCATCATGAACTCGATGGGGTGGTCGGTCGAGGGTGTACCTGAGCCCGACGGGTGGGGGGAGTTGAGGGCCGAGAGTCTTCCGAAGGCCTGGTTCCCTGGGGGGAGATTATGCGGGTTCGCCATAGCGACGAGTAGGTGAGGAAAAGTGGGCGAGGGGTTTGATCTGGACGCAAAGCGGGGTAAAGTTGAGATTGTATGTGAAATGTAGGGGGGGGGGAGAAGTTTGCGAGAAGCGTGGTCCTATC
>Ga0307513_10004064_pt1 | contig 19606 bp, 13 predicted proteins | sample 15_EM_MG_FD_202174 | JGI IMG/M metagenome (GOLD analysis project Ga0307513, IMG submission 202174) | Populus trichocarpa ectomycorrhiza microbial communities from riparian zone in the Pacific Northwest, United States - 15_EM | ecosystem: Host-associated > Plants > Roots > Unclassified | place...
CACAGCTCTTTAAACTTCTTATGTAATCAAATTTCTAGGCTCCTGATTGGTTGAATTTTCAAACCATGGTTTGTAAACCACGGTTGGCTGTCACACCAAACAGCCCCTAAGTTATCTCTAACTATTCCCCCCTCCCACACAATCCTCCCCTTCCTCCAAACCCAAAGAGTCGCCCAGGCATGCACAAATGAATACCCATAATCCTATTAGAGACCAGATCAGCACACAGACAGCTGCTCTCCGGGATCTATATAATTACCTTTAAAAAGCTCCACTGAATTGAGAAGGGATGGCCAACTAAAACCCCCCAACACTAACCCGCAAGAACTCTCCCCAGATCATCTGTTTAAAACTGAATCCTCCAGTGGAAAATGACCTACATGGTGCCCTTCACATTCATACCGACCGCTTGCCGGATGTGCCATCTTAAAACCAGATCACATACGCGGTGCGGATTGCTCCGGTCACGGCATGCTGGATCGAGAATGCGACCGTCCAACCCATCCCCATCAAACCCAAATTCAACTACCTTATACCCATCGTCAGGGTTGACCGAAATTAGATATTGATCAAACCGTTGGTGGACACCTGACTTGAGGAGTAACCCATTCTGGGGTGAATTGATCCTGAAGGCTTGCGGGAACTCATTCATATCAGTGATAAATCACCCATAGCCACATCTCTTCCAAATGCTTCCACTTGATAGCCGACAAATATGGGCGGCCTCATAGGAGACCCAGTCCCCCGCCTCCATCCACAATTCTGTATTCGGAATACCAGATATTACGCATTTACTATCACATTCACTTATGGTATGGCGGAATCTGTGCTGCCTTCGTACTGAGCTCAGGGTACGAGAGTGCTGCCCACGAACCAACCTTTCTCCGATAACTTGAATCTGTTCTAGTCAAATTAGCAATCCACTATTTAATACTTCCAAATAGAATATACCACACAATATATATTGTAGGCTCCAGTCGCAAGAGGGGAGTTGGTTCTTGAAATGGTGGTACAGCGGAACGAGACAGATTCATGGCGGGTTCGGAAAGGGTATTGTGAGCTCGGGTGGGGAGGGGGGGGCATTTGCTTCAAGGAGGTTGGATTGATTCAAGGGAGCGTGTGTTTAGTTGGGAGGCTCTCAGTTTAGATGAAAAGACCGCTAAAGGGAACCTTGATACAAATAAATTGCACAGAATGCATTACGCCCCATGTTTACTTCTAATAGTCCTTAGTGCTAGAGTGTGGGGTGTCGCATTAACTTCTACCTAGGTCTTTTAAATCTCAATTAAACACTTGCTTCAAACAAGTTCATATGGTACTGCGCTCACCACTATGGTATCTCCTACTGAAGCATAACCTTGAATGAACGCATGGCCTACTGCTGTACCTACAACTCTTTTAAACCCTTATTATTGTATAAATTGCAAGGATCATAACTTGATACCTCTTCCGAGCTAATACAGGCTAACTACAAACAACAAGATCAAGTTTAAACTAGAGTAGAGTAAAGTCCCAGTATTTCTTCTATAATTCATTATTAAGTTTTTCTGATATATGTTGAGCCACATTTCCTTCCTCCATGCAGCCACATGCTAGTCACTAGCCTTGCTTTAGCGCCCGTCCGACTCTAACCAGATTCTACTGTAATCATGCCAAGGTTGCGGCGTCGGCCACAACCCCCGAATGTTCGCTCGCTCACAACCGGGGACACTCTAAAGAGTGCCTGACAGCTCAAAGGTAATTTACAGCTCAACAGTAATTTGTAGCTTAGCAGAGAAACCCTGTAATAAAACCCCAACTTAGGGCCTAAACCCACTTTGTCAGAGAATTTTGTTGCTGAAAACAGCATTTGTTTTACAAGGAGGATTAGCCCAAGCACAAGCCGTTTCTTGATGAGATCAAGGCAAAGGCCTAGTAGATAAAGGCCAAGATAAAGGCCAGTGCAACAGCTGAGGCAAAAGCCAGAGCTACTATTCAAGCATATAAGAAGAAAGTATCTAGGCTTATTATTAAGGGAATTAAGCAACATGTCAAGTTGCAGAATTAGATGTGGAATCAAATGCTAGTTTAAAATGTTATGTTACGCTACAAAGCTGTGGTGAGCCACAAATTCATGCTAAGCCACAAATTACCGTTGAGCTGTAAATCACCTTTGAGCTGTCAGGCACTCTTTAGAGTGTCCCCGGTTGTGAGCCAGCGAACATTCGGGGGTTGCGGCCGACGCCGCAACCTTGGCACGATTAAGGTAAGGACCATCTCTTCTGATGTGGAAAAACAAAGAAGCTCTTGGCGTTTCCATTATTCACGCCAACTCAACCGACCTCATCCCAACCAACCCTTTCTCAACCGACCTTTCTCAACCAACCCTTTTTCTACTGAATCCACCTTCACACCTTAACCTCACAGATAGGCCATTGAAAACCATCAAATTATCCAATGGCTCTCTCGCGCTCTGGACTCCGCAATATTAATATTTACGATGCCATGCATCCTGATGTCGCCCTAGGAGGTCTTTGTCAAAACGGTTCGATAACGGAGGAAAACTTTCTTTCATTTCTCGAAATCCTTCTTGTCATTCCCGGAGGTACTCTGCGTGTTCAGGCTCGGGCTTGTGGCCACATTGTGACTAGAGTCAACACTCCCCTTGCAACTGGAGCATACGATATATATTGTAATGGTATGTACAGTACTCACTCGTATTTTTTTTGCCAAGAATGCCTCCACCAGCCGATATTTTGCTGGAGTTCTCACCAAATATTCGGCTCACGGTGAGTACAAGGGGTGTGATAAAGTCCCGCAAACACCTCACCGCTACTCCTATTTAAATTCCACAAGGCCCAAACACCCCAACCTTTCCCTGCGCACAAAGTTCCCCCACCCCCTCCAAGGCGCAATTACTAATTTTCTCAGGTCCGATCAAAATTAGCAACGAGCCTTCGGTGCACCGGCTTTTCTCTCGCAGCCTCTCTGGCAAGGACACTGGATTCCGTGATGAAATCCGTGCTCGTGATCGAAAATGCGTTATTTCCGGAGTTAAAAATCCAGCGCCTTGTATTCAAGCTTTCGATTGGATTTCCTTCGAGGCGGCTCACCTCTTCCCAATCTCCGCAGAGACCATTTGGAGGCAGAAGAACTATGGACAATGGATTACCAATATGGATGATTCTCCCAGTTCTTGCAAGCTCAATTCATCCCAGAATGGATTCCTTCTCCGCTCACATATCCACCAAAAGTTCGATCAGTATCTAATTTCTGTTAACCCTGACGATGGCTACAAAGTAGTTGTGTTTGACCCCGATAGTGATGGGGTTGATGGCAGAATCCTTGATCCAATTTGCCGAGACCCAACCAATCCTCACTGCATCTCCGATCAACTGCTAAGGTGGCACTTCCGCCAAGCTGTCCTCTCTAATATGAGAGGGTCCGGGGAACCAATCCCCGAGCACGATTTTCCGGAAGGAACCGATATCCTCACTGAGATCCTTACCGGTCCGTGTGGGCAAGAGAGATTTGAGATGGAGATGGGTGCTAGATTAAGAGGACTTTCCTAAAGGTATTAGCTTCCACCCCAACGCAACCGCTCTCCCGCAGAGATAACCTTACTAACAGAATTGATACTAGAGGTTTATGAAGGCCGAAGCTAATCCTACATATTTGGATGCTTGAACTGGAACTTGAAACGATTGTATGTCGTCGTAGCTAGAGGAGCCGCAAGAAAGCCATAATTAAATTGTTGCTTTGTTCTGTTTTTTTCTCAAACCTTGTGATCCGCTAACTCTGGTGATAAATTCTTAAACCTACCTCAGCCCGGGTATAAGCTACATCTGACTCACCCGACCCGAATACAAGCCGAGTGGCTCAGAAATCTCAAGTTGTTCCACAAGAAGCTATAGACCCAATTGTTGCAGAGGTGCTATATTGTCTGGCGTATGATTATTGCACTGTTTACCATTTCCTCAAACCACCCACCAGTCGCTTTTCATGTTATGCCCGCTGACTCACACTCACTTGTTCATTGACCCTACTCCTCCTAGTCTACCGTAAAAACTCGAAAAGAAGAAACATGTGCTAGGACGTTGGAGTTACCTCTCCTGGTAAGGCGCATTGTATATCCCGTTTATTTTGTCTCAACTGGGGGCTGAGTTTGCTGTGTTTTCCCCTCGCGTAGCTCAGAAAAGAAATTCCAACGTCCTAGCACAGGTTTCTTCTATTTGAGTTTTTACGGTATTGCATTCAAACAAAGACTTTCTTGCTTGAACTTATTATTTTACCGGATCATTCAGGACACTCAGTGAATTCCGACCCCGCTCTACCCTCTTGCCCCTTCCAGCATATCTTCAAATTTCCTGTATTAATTGACATCGTAGCTCCCTTATTCTGACTCCGAACAGAGGTCGCACCCTTTACAGTTTCCTTTTTTCAGCATAACATAACCTAGTCTATGCAATCCATTCATTCAGATGGCTCCGGGACTCAAGAGGAACTGGAAGAAGCAGATCCTAAACACCACGAGATTACCAGTTGAATAAAGTAAAAAAATGTTATGCATTAGTATTTTTACCTGTATATTAGGCATCAAAGGTTCGGTTATGTTGGAGCACTCTGTGTCCTACTAGACTCAAAGAATTAGCAGTGAGTTGCCGCGAGTGGAATTTGACCAGTAAATGTGGTATCATACCAATAATAGTACCGCCCCCTCCAAGTGACCCAAATTGTGGGAACCCTCGCCGAAAAAACCAGTCACTTGTAAGAGACACATGTAGTTACCAAAATCTGAAAAGACTTGTATTAAAGTACCTCATAATCCCATTCAAAGTCGTCCATGCTAAACGACTTACTCAAACATTCTCCATTTTTCATGCATCCGCAAAGCATCTTCTGTTACTCGTCACCCGTCAATTCATTTGATCATAACAACACTTCCTCGATTCACAGGTCAGCTATCATACCATCATGTCCCTACCCGATAACCATCCCCAAACCGTGCAGAGTCACCTCACTGAGGATCCCGTGCGAGGTGGCTGCAGAAAAGTTCCGCGTTTGAAATGTAAGCTGCCTTAATCCCTGACCAGAACAGGATCGAATATCAATCCCCGGCAGAGCTTATCCGTGCCATCCTGACGACTATCGATTCCAGGTCGGCTGAGGAATACTTTCTATGTTTCTACGGTATCACCCATGGTCACTTACTCCAGATCGATCGAGCGTATTTTGAATGTAACATCCGGGCTACGATGCACTTCACAACCGAAAATAGCTTTAGTGCTCTAATCTGTCGGATATTGGCTGGCGGAGGCACCGTGACATCTCCCCTAACCTCGGGATACAGATCAAGTTTAAGATAGCTTCCATTCCTGGCTACACTTTTCACTCGATTAACTGGTCCCGTTGAAAACGATTTGAGAATTGTGACGTCCGTAGCAAAGAAGGACATGCGGCATATAAACCTGCCACTCGTGGGGCAACGTGTGAATGGCCTTCAGTGGTTGTTGAAGTTGGGTATTCAGAAGCACTTGTCTTCCTTCCTTTAGATGCAAAGTAGTAGCTCATCAATTCTGCCTGCAAAACACCATTTTGTTGTAAATCCCCGGCGCTCTCCGGATTCCAACACCCACAACTCCGCGGCATAGAAGGTGCTAGAAAGATCGGAGGAATCCCCATGGCCTGACAAACGGTGATTGGTGCGAGAAGAGGGGTTGATGATTCACTGGGCGGGGTAGAAAAGAGGGGAAACCGGAGTAGTGAACATTGCGTGATAACTTATGGAAATGGCGTGAGAGTGTTGAGCAGATGCGTGGAAGACTGAAGAATAATTGTGTATTTAAAGACTCCCCTCGCCCGTCATTATAGAGAGGCAGGTCAGGAAGAAAGTTATAAGTTAGTCTTTGATATAGTCTTTTGCATCCCCGAGCACTCCTTTTTGTTATCGCTGCACCGTCCATTCGCCACATTTTTGCGAGATTTGTGGCAATAGTCTAGCTAATTACTGACCCATGTGCCTTGCACATTGACTATTGGGGTGTGGTTGGATCGGAAGATTGGTAAACGGGGCAGGCTGCCGCCCCGCTACCAGACTGTCTGCCGCTCTTCGATATCGATTCCAAAGGGAGTGTGGCATCCAGATCCTCTCGGCTGTGCATTCCCTATTTCTGTATCTTTGATGAGCCTAATGCGAGTGAGTCAGATGCCATGTTGACCAATGCTGAACTCTCTTCCTTTGCGCTAAGGATGTTTCGGCAGATGGACTGATCGGTAGAACACCTACGTGCCAGGGCCGGGGTGGGCAAGTTATGAAATGTTTTGCTCAACTTTTTGCCCTTTTTTTTTATCTTTTCCTTACTTCACTCCTGTCATCGATTGTGCTCAAAACTTTGCTTCCACCAAGCCATCCCAATCAATCATGGTTCCCATCACCCGTTGATACAAACTCTGGCTCTTCACTTGAGCTCTTCCACTTCCCACATAAAACCTGCTTTAACGATCATTACCCCCAGATTGATTATTTTCATGCCTTCATCCCCACTGCTCCAGTGATAAAGCATGATGCCACAACCCGCGACTCTAGGGCTTTTGTTAGATTTAAGTATAATATTCCTTGGAATTTGTTCCAATCCCAAAACTCATAATATGCGGGTGCCTATCATACCTTTCTCCTCCCTCCTCAAAATCCCACAACCCCCGCCCTTCAGCACCCTACTCCCCTTTTCAACCTTAATTTGTTCAGCCCTGTCCATATGATATTAAATAGTTCATTCACCCCACTCTTTTCTCTCTTCTTAAGCCTCTTCTTAAGCTCCAACACCTTCCTCGCCGCCTTGTCACCATCCTGGGAACAACCTCCCTCACCCAACCCTTGTCCCAACTCCTTCCTCACCTTCTCACACAGTACTCTACAAGCCCTGACCTCGATCTTGCTCACGTCGATCCCCACGGTGCGGGCTTCACCTGGATGAGCACGGGGTCCTAGCCTGCAGTGGTGGGCACCTCCGAGGACAAGATTTCCGGCATTGCGGTTGAAAAGAGTTCGGAATCGTTGAGCTTGCGCTTTTGGTAGGGCTGCCGGTGCTCTGTAAGAATATTACCCAAACATCATTCGCTTCTTTAATCGGATGTCTCCTCCGCATGGTTCATTTTTTTCTTTCTATCACTCGCTTCGTGAATGCTGTCTGGTGAATCTGCGGTAGCCTGCCATAGAGTACACTTTTTTATTGCACGCCATGCCAACTTACTCTTCTTCCAGAATGTGACTTCTCTATTCATGGAAGATACGAGCGAGCCCGTCTACCCAACTGTCAAACTCGTAGATTGCCCTCATGACTTTCCATATCTTCCTGGGGGTGGTGCAAGCGAGCGATTTGAGCAGAGGCATTCCTGTTATTTACCCCAGGCAGAAACTAGTAAGCTGAGTGAGGGACGACCGTTGGGAATTTTCTTCAGTTTATGGAGACCGTTCTTTCCCTCTTCATCTATTATCTATTTTGTGAGATGATTGTTTTGATTTATCACAGTGAGCGCGTGTTTATTTTTCAGCTTTAATTGCCAGTTTTACTTCTTCTATCTTCTCTTGTGGGTTATTAGCACCCGAATCCTGAAAGCCAAGCTGGTCAACACCCGAAAGAGAATGCCGGAAGGGGAAGACCTGCAACTGCACCTGGCTGCTTCCGACTACACATTCTAAAATGCCTCAAGTCATATCTATTGATTCCAATTCCACTTATCAGTGGAGGTACGACATCACGACACCATGTGCCAAACAAGAGGACCAGCGATCACTCACTATCCCCATCATATCTTCCTACTTCACCCCTTATTCCCCAAAGGTCAGGCTCAGCCTCAGGCTTTTGAGCACGGATCGGTCCATGGGTTCTCATACTTTCTTTCCCCTTACCTCATGAGCACCAATTAACAAAAAAACAGAATATTGAATAGCAAGACGATCAGAGAAAACTCTTTTCAGATAGGCCTCTAAGGCATACTTCTTACCGCTGCACAATGCGTTAATTGCCCATCGCTCAAACTAATTTACCATTCGCACCACATCAGTAGCTTCCCCATCTTAGAGAGTTTGGAATATGATTACTTACTTACCAATGCACCCTTGGATTATAGAAAGCACCAAAACCTGAACAACTCAATTGAGGTCTGGGGGCGGTAACCCTCCTGTTCCATCCCTGCCCCATCATCATATACGATGCCGGTCTCGCTGTCAACGCCCATTCCATATACAAGTTTGACTCGGAAACACTAGCTGGGATAGATCACCTGTTTACCCAAGGCATATTCTGGGCAATGGAAAACTGGTATTAATAGTGACAGCGGCTCAGGATTGAAAATCTACTCCCGAGCACAAGACATATCCACTGGTTAAGCTCTATGATTCCTTCCGAGGGCTTTCGTTCCCTTTGTTTCACCAGATCTCTAAGTCGAGATCGGCTGACACGGATGGGAAATCACGAAACATCACTCATTCCATCACCTGTCTTCCGGGTTGGCAATGCCTGGGCTTGTGGACAGTGGTACGAGTATGTGCTCGCCACTCACACAAGCGTTGAAGGGGCTTCTCCCTTAGATTCTCCTTCCTTACCTTCTGATTTCTTTCCTTTATTTTCCTTTCTCATGCTATGTCACCTCTCCTTAATCCACTTAAGGCAGATTCCTCTTGTTCGACTGAACCCCTTCGCTTCGCTCTACAGAATCCTTCGGTCCTATCATGATCTCCATCACTAACAGCGCATCTGTTCCCAGCAGGCCCCCGACATCCGCCCTTGGATGCCCTACTGTCCTGCCCCTACCCGCCTAGAGCACTGTCCCACCCTATAGGGCTTGCCCTCTAAGCTCAAAACATCTGTCCTGGGATTTCTCTGCCCTGGGCTGACTGACAGAGGTGGTTCAGTTTCGTCTGGAGCGTGGAAAGTCGCCCAGTCGGGCTTCATGGCCCGCTCGGCCCTTCCGGAACACCAATCATCATGCTTGCTCGTTGGCTGGTAGAGTACAACTGAAACCACGGCATACGATGTCTGCTGAGCGATATGAATAGATGTTTTATTCGGGCCTTCCTTCGCTGTCAAACAGTGGAATGATTAACCTTCGGGACTCGTCATGAGTAGTTGTGGTTACGAGTTCTGGATAGGAGAAGTACGCGGTGGGCAGATGAAGAAGGACAAACAGGTCGAGGAGGAAACATGTATATATTTATCGGAGATGTGCCTTGTTTATCAGTATATCTATGGCCGAGCGGGGGGTTTAAATACAGAGAACTTTATCACCCATCTTCGCTGGCGGGAATCCTTCCGGAGACAATGCTGTTCCCCACCACGCACTGTGTTCTGACCCACTCCTCGCGTTGCTCCCCGAGCACTTCCGGCCATGTCTGCGAATCCTTATATCGTACTACTATACAAACCCGGCATACTCGCCCCTCCTCCGTGATCGATAATGACTGACAAAGAAAGTAGTAACAAACAATTAAGAAGAATAGGGAAGGTACGAACACACAATACGTTTGGGCACGCAGTGATCACCGGTGATTTCCAGCAGTAGTGTCATCTATCAAGGCCATGGGACTGATACTCCGACCATTTATAGGGAAGCCACCAATCTTCGTACCCCACCAACACTCAGACAACCCCGCATCAAACCCCGCCCATAGCTGCCCAAGCATTACCCCCTCCCCTTCCGACCCACCTACTCGCAATCCCGTGACATTTTTAAAACGGACTCCCATTGCATACTACAAAAATTCTGAGTCTTAGCCAAGCTTTAGCTATGTGCAATAACAGCCTTTTTTTGTTACAAACATCATGACATTTCGAGTGGGTCTCTCGACCAACCCACGATGCCTATTAGGGAGCAGTATTTCTAGTTTCTTGATGGTGAAAGCAGAAAGGCCACGCAAAAAAAAGAATAGACGGAGAAACCCAAAGTTCCCCGAATTGAGATCGCAGAGCTCAACACCGCGGGGTAGAGAAGGCACTATTTGAGATACAATTCAACCAGGATCCCCGGCGAAGGCACTGTTAGGACGGTGTTCCTTGACAGTATTGTTCACTCTCAGAGCACTGCAGACGACTTCCCAACTTCCCTACTTGCTGCCTATTTTGATTTTCCTGAATCCATACTTGTTGAAAATTCACGAAGGTTCCATGTCTTGGACATAATCAAAACACTGATGGTGGACGACCAAGAAGAATTATATTTCAAGATGGTTGCAACATGAGGCGTATGTATTAGGGGGATTTAGCCGGTTCGGCAAAAGAGGCGCTAGGGTAAGAGAAGTGGGATGATCGCTGAGGGCTTCTGGTGGACAAAGGGCGGTTAGGCAAGAGGGCCATTAGGGTAACAAGAGTGGAATAGTGTATGTTTGATATCATATTATCATACCACTCTATGAAAGATTTAAGAATAATAGTCCATTTACGCCACTTGGGCTACAATCGCCCAGTTATCATATGAAATTTTAAAATCACACTATTCTCAATTAGTCACCTAACAAAACATTTTATGCACTGTTTTTCCCTTCTACCAGTGTCAAAACCACATCCGCCCTGGCTAATTCTACTTCAGTAAATGGCCTAGATATTTGGCATCATATTCCACTTCAGATATCCATTACAGGACCATCCATATTTTTTGAGTAGCATTTAAAGACAAGAGAGCTTCTAGGCGGGCATTTACCCGCCTATAGGTGACCGAAAAGTCTCTGGGTATTCACACTAAACTCTTTGCAGAGTTGTCTTGGCATAGCGAACAATGCGCCGAACCAGCTAAATCCCCTATTAGAAGAGCGATGGCATGTTTGGTTTAGGAGTTAGAAGAAGGAAGAGGGACCGGGATGTTTTAGGAATTGGCACTAGGGAGGGCGGCAAGTTAGGGATTAGGTTAAAAAAAAGCAGGCCTGAGGACAAAAGTATGACCAGATGCGGAGAGCTCGATCCATTAAACTCCTACTCGAAGTCAATTTTCCAGTTTTTATCACGTGTTCACGGTTCACACCATTCCAATGGAGAAAGCAATGCAAGATCTGTACTATGAGTTGTAGGGAAACCCGTTCCCTATTATCCAAGAGTTTATGGTGCAGGTTCCTCTTGCTAACTATGGGATCGACCCGGGATACAAAATCCCGGTGGGATCTTCACCAAGGGAACCTTTGCGCCACCAAAGTTTGAACTGAAGAGGGATATGAAACCCCCGGCCGTCCACCTCATTTTTCTTTTCCAAATGTGCCCGGCCGCCATAAGTTAACTAATACCCGCCGTCGGTGGACCCCCCCTGAAGTCTTTACCTACACCCTAGTCCTTACCCACACCCTACAGTCCTCTGGTATCAGACCCCCTATAGCGCCCCACGCAATCACAGCCTGCCATCCCCCCTGTCGTCAGCCCAAGCGACCGCTTTCCCGTTTGTCTCACTATATAGTACTAATGAAGGCCTACTGTGTAGGTCCCGACAGTCCCCCGAGTAACTTTCCCTGCACAGGACCACGGCTAGCGGTCCCGTCCCCTCCCGTCTTCGTGGCATCATCCCCTCCGTCCCGTTGGGACCCCTGGACCGTTCGGAACACTGCACACCACTCCCAAGAGAGATGACATCTAATGATATCTGGGTCGTAGGTTGAATGGGGCACGAGGCTAGATATGATAGATAGTAGTCAGGAGGCAGACATCCTAAAGAAAATTCCCGCCTTATCCCTTGTTGTTAGACCATTCATGAAACACCTGACTGAACCTTCCTTAGTCTTTTTGAAACTGTAACTCCTGGGAGGTGAAAGATTTTTCACCCAAACAGGCATGCCATTGGGGAAGGCAGATCCTATGATAAAGGACCTGATCATCTAGTTAGAAATGTCATGCGAATTTGAACGTCTATCTTGTGCCCAAGTGAATTGCCCAATTCTAATCAATCTCTACCAATTATTTTACACATTTACTCCCTCTACTCAGCCTGATTCCACACACTTGGCATGGCAGCTTTGATGTGGATCACTCACTTGGAGCTCCCCTCTAGGTCTGATGAATTCTGCTCCGCAATAGCGTTGAGATAGGATCGTCGAAGCATAATTGCCAGTCATTTCGTCGATAGGAACATTGCTTGCCTTTTGTCGGGGGCTTGTTGTGGTGGACAAGAAAACATCCACTATCCAGTTAATTCACCTTACCGTTTATAGTACCTCCGGGTGGATCCCAAGCCCTTCGGTACAGCTCAAAACACAATACGAGAAACCTGCTTAAGTTACCTAAATTCGGAGCAGGCAAAGACGCTCTCGACAAGGCCCACTCTTGATCTCCGAGGAACACCTTTTCTCGAGTATGATATTTTCCATTGGGGATTCCGCGCAAAATGAGACTCTCACATTGACCAAAATTACTTGTGATAAAGTTCTTTGGTGATTACAATAACCACACATCCACTAAAGTCCGCTTGAAAGCGCAGGCGTGGCATACTTACAATGATCATATCGATAATCTCGCTGTGTTCAGTAAGATACACCGTCCATCCATTTTTGGGGTGGATGAAATTGCAATTGATTTGGTAGATGCAGAGAGTTGTGATATCAACCAAAATGAGGGCGTGGGCAATACAGGGCTGTTAGGAATGGACACGTGAGAGTGGTGAAAATGCAACTTGGATGGGAGGAAGTCAACCCGGACACGTGATCCTGTAAGATTACATAAGAGTGATTGCATGCGTAACTGCGTTGTGGCCCTTTGCCCTGGAAGTGTGTGTGTGCGGGTGTAGGGCGGTGTATGTCACTGCGTTTGCTGGGTTTGTTTTAAATCGCTAATCCCGTCACCAACGACGCTGCCACCACACCACCACCACCTCACCAGCATTTTCAAACCTTTATTCTCCCTCAATGTCTTCAGCTAATCAATCGATGGGTAACCCGGGTAAGATGCCCGAACGTCAGCCGTCCGCAGGGTGTTCCGATACTCCACCGTTTAACCCTGATGCGAACGGGAGTGGCTCGATGTTTCCGGGTCCTCCTGCGATGGACAACGGGAGTAAGGTACCCATGCATATGTGGGTTTCACCTGATGCTGAGACTCCAACAATCAACCCGAATTCAAATGATACCGGCGGTATCGCTGACATTTCGGCCGGCGACAATTCAAGTCAGCAGTGCCCAACCCAACACCCCTCCGCACCCCCGCAGCATGATACCATGAGGTGTCAATGCTATTCCTGTGTGGTGAAAAAGATCCAAACCGATTTATTTCTCGAGGCAAAGACGAGCTATGACGCGTGGTTTGATCTCAAACAGAAGACAAGCCAAGAAATTAACGAGATGTCCAAGGAAATTGCCAGGCTGACTGTTGGTTCCCCACCTCCAATTTCTTCCGTTATTTCTAATTTCTATTTAATTTAGGGTGCGGTTATGTACGAAAGGAAAGAACTCATGAGGTCAAAGGGACAATTCAACATCGGCGGCGCATTGGGTAAACAGTTGTCATACTTATCAATTTGGTTGTTACTAATATTCAGCTGTAGGACGGATTGTGTTTCAGGCCAACCTGATGAAAAAAATCACGACCGATCGCGAATCCGGGGTTCAGGCTGGACTCGATGCACTCGCTAAGACTCCAGAATTCATTCAGATTCTCCAGGAGGAAGTAACGGCCAGGGACCTTCAACTCGAAGCGGTTACCGAGTGTATTCCTGATATCTATTACAAAGCATCCAAACACGCACTCAGTAATGATTTTATAATTACTATTTACAAGGAGGAGCATACAATGGAAGAACGTGCTGTACTTGCCACTTTCCTGAGGATGCAGCGTGAGTGGCCGCATGGGCTTCAGTGGAAGGAGGGGAGGAAGGGAAGGGAAATCAACCACTGAGTGAGCAAATTTGTTTTATAGAGCCACAAGTTTCCTGCCTGTCTCAATGTGCTGAGGGGGAGTTGAATAGTGAGGCGCTGAAAGGGACCCTGTTGTTGTTCATAGCAATAGAAAATTAGGGGCTTAAATAATACGTGATGAAAACTTGAACGTTGTAAAGAATCTGATATTGTATAGGGTCTCATGAGGGGTGGGGATAGCCATACCTATAGTAGGATTTTAAAGCCGCTTGTATGGTATAAATCAACAGGCCCCCAATACCGGTTGATAGAACATCCTGGAGAGGATAGCATGTGGTGGAAATGCAATTACCCGATGGATAAGTCGCATCGAATACCCGTATTGCAGCAGATGGTCATGTAATATCACTCACTTAATGCACCAAAAATAGTTCGATACTTGAGAACCCTTTTCCACCATCCCTACTGTCGCAACCACATAATCTATGGAAACAATGGGGTTAAGATAGGAAAAATAGTTGACGTCAAACTTTGTACTAAATTGTTGTCCCCAATGGAACTTGTGGTTTTTATCCGGTACCATCTTCTATTTTGAACAATTATTGACTTTCCTTCCCCTCGCGATTCGTTTCCGATATCTCATTAACTTATTCCCCCTCTTTGTAACTCAATGGGAGCCACGAATACCATATGGCTGATTGGACCTTGCAGTCATCTAATACGCCAGTCCAATTGATATTATAATTCTGGGATCATTATCCTGCGCTCGAACCCACTAGCACCCATAGTTTCCTGTATTTCATCGCCGTTACCGGTATCCACCGACATTCCCCCGCCGTCCCCCGCCGTCCCCGGTCGTCATTCAAAGTCCCCTGTCGTCCCCCACCGTCCGCTGCCGTTTACTCTAATTCCAGCACTCCGCCCCCAGTCTTCATGCACCCCCACACATTATTGTCTCAGGTTTCCGGTCCCGTCGTCCTAGGTAATAACGGCCGTCTTTAGATTTTGCGGACGGGGACAGGACATTTTCCGCCGTCCCGCCCGGTCCAGGGGTCTTGGCAGTCCGTCATCCGGGCCTTGTCGGGCCCCTGGACGGTTGGGAACACTGCGTCAGTGCGTAGATAGTCGGACAACCGTGTATGGTTGGACTTTCTTTTCGCTCTGATTTTTTCTTTTCCTTTCTTTTCTCTTGCTCCACCCTGGGTGAAGGCTTGAGAATTAGCTTAGGTGAGTTGAATTAACTACGAAATGTGTAACTACTTTTATCATACAGATTTTCTCATCAGTGACTGTGGTGGGCTTATGGTTTCCGGCGCTTCTGAGGGTAGGTGCCCTTTCCCGATTTTATTCTTTTGAGTGCCTCTGGAACAATTATTAGTCCTACCTAGTGGAGGCGCATTCCTACTCTCGATAGCGATATCGATCGAGGAAGGAAGTTATCGAAGGCTTTGTCCCGGGTACACTGCTACCAGCGTCCGGAGCTCCACGCAGGTTGAGCGCACATTTGGTATTAGCCGGTCCGAATTGAGATTTCTATAGAACTGATACTGGGTTGGTTTCACTTTACTCATGCTTGTTAAGCCGCTGAAAATTGAGTGTGCCCCGGTACCCGTAGTCGACTTGACCTTTTGGTGTTGTTCGGACGAAATTTCAGCTCAATATTCGGATTGGACCAGTCAAGCGAGCAGGGGAACAGGAATCTTAGTGGCATATCAAAGAGTATTACACTACAAGGTTAGTCAACAGGGTTCATTTGAATCCAACAAGTTCGGAACTTGATTTCCCAAACCTCCGAGTCCCCCGCTGCGAGTGAGAGTATCACACCGACGATGTTCCGTTCCCCACAAAGGTAACCAAATGATTTTTGAATCTATTCCCTGAACCCCGCAGGGAATATCCGCAGAATTTATAACCTGTAGTGGTTAGGCGAGGTTATGTACAACACCAGACTCGGGAAATAGGTAGAATCGCACACTTTATTCGACAGATGTGAAGCACTTAATTTTAGCCCCCCCCCATAGCCCAGTTCCCGTAACTCGGTCTTAACTTCAGCGATCCGCTCGACTAGAAGCTTTATAGGTCTCATCCTTTTACTACCAGCATCACTACGCTACGCTAGTGGGTGTCTCAGAGAAATGATATTCTCATGTTGTATACCTCGGCAACCTGAAAGGGTAGGACATTATCCTACGTGAGAAATCGCTCATATAGCGCATCATTGATGGAATGGTCGACTTGACATTCTATGTCATCTCCGTTTCCGATAATTTGAAAACTGTGGGATTAACGGTGATGCAGAAATATTGCGCTTCTGAGTTTCCTTAGTGCTGATGGGGTTAATCTAATGACTCTAACCTCGAGAATATCGATGACGCAGGTAGGAACTACCGGTATGATATCTCGCCAGAAAAGAATTAGAGTGATACCAATTACATAGATCAGTCAGTTTCCTTGCGTCCTGGAGAATACACCCGACGAACTGCTCTATTGAGAACACAAGTAGCGGATATCTTGAGATAGCCTGCCACGTGTTGCTGCTCCCAAAGATATTTCTAGAATATAATCGGGACTCTTTTTAGAATGCCTGCCTACAGACTAGGATGATATCTAGCGTCGTGCCATAATCACACATTTGTGGTGGTATCCCCCCAGAGAGCTCGAGGATCATCACACCAGAACATTAATACAATGTTACCACCAACACTCTGGAGATATCACCTCTCCTTGGAGTGATGTGTATAGCGTTACTCTTCCAGAAAGATCCTGTCCTATTTTCATCCTGAATGTGTTGTCTGACTGTCATGGATATTCTAGCCCCTAAGGACTTTTTACAGAATCTGGGTTTGGCTAATTAAGTAGCACCACTCAATATTTTACTGCCATGTGGCTATCCCCGCCCCTTTTGAGACCCTGTACCATATCAGATTCTTTACAGCGTGCAAGTTTTCATCACGTATTATTTAAGCCCCTAATTTTCTATTGCTATGAACAACAACAGCGTCCCTTTCAGCACCTGACCAGTCAACCTCCCCTCAGCACGCTACACATAGAGACAGGCAAGACCCGGGTGACCTAGCAAAACAAATTTGCTAACTCAGTGGTTGAGTTCCCTTCCCCTTCTCTCCTGCTCCCTCCACTGAAGCCCATGCGGCCACTCACGCTGCATCCTCAGGAAAGCGGCAAGTACAGCACATTCTTCCATTGTATGCTCCTCCTCGTAAATAGCAATTACAAAATCATTACGAAGTGCGCGTTTGGATGCTTCGTAATAGATGGAAGGGATACACTCGGTAACAGCTTCTAGTTGAAAGCCCCTGGCCGTTACTTCCTCTTGAAGAATTTGAATGAATTCTGGTGTCTTAGCGAGTGCATCGAGTCCAGCCTGAACCCCGGATTCGCGATCCGTCGTGATTTTTTTCATGAGGTTTGCCTGACACACAATCCGTCCTACAGCTGAATATTAGTAACAACCAAATTGATAAGTATGACAACTTCTTACCCAATGCGCCGCGGATGTTGAATTGTCTCTCTGACCTCATGGGTTCGTTCCTTCCGAACATAGCCGCAGCCTAAATTAAATAACAATTAGAAATAGCGGAAAGAATTGGAGGTGGAGAAACAACAGTCAGCCTGGCTATTTCCCGAGACTTCTCTTCTGTTTGAGCTCAAACCACATGTCATAGCTCTTCTTTTCCTGCTGAAATAAATCCGTTTGAATCCCTCCCACCAGACAGGAATAGTATTGACACCCGATGATATTATGCTGCAAGAGTTGTGGTGGTGAGGAGAGAGGTTGAATTGGGCACGGCTGGCTTGAATTGCCACCGGACGAAAGGTCAGGGATACCGGCGATACCATTCGCATACGGGCTGATTGCTGGAGTCTCGGCATCAGGTGAAACCCCCATGTGTTTGGGTACCTTACTCCCGTTGGCCATCCCAGGAGGACCCTGAAGCATCGAGCCACTCCCGCTCGGATCAGGGTTGAACGGTGGAGCACCAGAACACCCCGCCCAGGGCTGAAGTTCGGGCATCTTACCTGGGTTACCCATCGATTGATTAGCTGAAACCATGGAGGGAGAATAAACTTTTGGAAATGCTGGTAGTGTAGTAGTGTAGTGTGTAGAAGGGTCGTTAGTGACAGGATTAGCGATTTATCAAAGCAGAAGCAAGCCTAGAAAACGGAGTGACATACACAGCCCTACACCCACGCACTTCCAGGGCAAAGGGCCACAACGCAGTTACCCATGCAACCTTTCTTATGTAATCTTACAGGATCACATGTCGGGGTTGACTTCTTCCCATCCATATTATAAGAGTTCGCAGTATTGAGGCGGTTGGTGCTATATTGATAGCATATTTAGACCGCTTCTAGTTTTTGTTTGCTTCCACTGTTGATGGAGAGGAGCTGTTCAGTATTGTTGGTGATGTTGGTGGGGGTGGAAGATTCAAATCTTTTGTTAACCTCATAAGCCCGTGGATGGAGAGCTGGGTCAAGTGAAACCGGAGCAAGGGCCCCTTAAAACAGCCTGGCAGGGCAGGCGGCTCCTAAGCACGAAAGTCAATTAAATGAGCCAAATGTCAGAAACTACTATTCCTGTCACTATTATTGGCATTGGAGGTATGGCATTGTAGACTATCACACAAGTCTCTCACTACTAGTACAGTAATCGAGTATAGTACATTCTGTCCTACTAACAAACACTCCACTGTGCTAGAGGTAGAATAACTCAATTTATATCAGCAAACCAACACTTCTGAGCAGGTTCTTGGTGCAAACTACAACCACTACACACAGTAACAATATCGCCTGTTCCAGCTTCAGATATGCTATACCTAGAGGCAAAAACACAGTTAAAATATTTCGGGGCTGGAGTTTACTAAAAGTGTTCAACTATTTTCGCCCTCTGGTGTATACCCTGTTTTCCTACTGAATATCATAGGATCGCTCCCACTACTCAATACATACTAGAGTCCAGATGAGGAGTCAGTACAGTAGTACCCAGCAGGACTTGACAAATATTGACCTGTACTAGTACATAGTTGTACACTATTCTCTCCCCCTAGTGCTACCTTACACTGCATTTCCTACTTGTTTGGAAAAAATATTAAAAAACTCAACTTCTCCAGCTTCTCAATCCCAAAACCCAAAAAGGTCCCATAAAACAAAATATGGACATTCTAGTAAAATTACATCGCTATCAGAAAGTTAAAAGCAATACTACCATGAAGACTTCAGCCTATAACCTTAACTTTCTCTTTGTAATAGAACTATTTCACCCCTCAGGCCTACAGGGCTTTGTCATTACAAACTCCTAACCTCTGACTCAGAGGGGACAAACATGTGTTTTTATCTTGAATGCATTGCACTTGTTGGAAATATTGCGATGTGTGGAAACCCACTAGCACTCCAGCAACATAAAGTGGAGCAGTGACATAGTTGACCACCCTTACCTACCAGAGTAATAAGCCTTTGACAACAGCTCAGCACTGTAGACACAGGAGGGATATTATACTAGTAGGGATTTAATCCATGGGGCATAACTCAACGGACTCAGATACCATGTGGCTAAGTTCATCAAATCTTCATCCCTACTTCAAATAGCTAATTTCTCTTAAAGTTTGCATTCCAAGCCTGGATTTATCCCCATCCTGCCCCAGTTTCAGTTCTATTACTTATACCATGTGTCACAAATCGTGACTAAGCAAGGCAGATTTCACATGACTCATACTTATGAGTCATAAGGTATGTTGGATTTCACACTATGACGTTACTTGACTCATAGTTCTCACATGACTATGCACTTGC
>Ga0307513_10004065_pt1 | contig 19605 bp, 9 predicted proteins | sample 15_EM_MG_FD_202174 | JGI IMG/M metagenome (GOLD analysis project Ga0307513, IMG submission 202174) | Populus trichocarpa ectomycorrhiza microbial communities from riparian zone in the Pacific Northwest, United States - 15_EM | ecosystem: Host-associated > Plants > Roots > Unclassified | place...
CTGATGAACACCTCCCTCTCGGGCAAGAAGTTACACAGGCAATTTCTGTCAAATGACCTTATCAAAATCTTGGGATGTACTCCCTTATTTCAACGTTGGCAAGACAAATTTTATTTGTCAATCATGGAGGAAACCAGCCAACGACACTCACTTTTATGTATCATGAAAGGGAAAAAAAATAAAAGCCTGCCAACTCTCTCTTTGTGGAGGGTGAGAGAGAGAGATGAGTAATGAAAGAAAGGCATAAAGGGCACGTCCACTATCATCCACAGATTCCGATCGTGATTGATATAGAATCTTAAAAGGTGCTTAGTCACAGAAAGGTCGATCTATTGTAGACACTTGGCATCTTATGTCAATAAATGTGGTCGGTATCTTATCATTATCTGAAATAAGACTATAGTAATTCAGAATTTACTGGGATAAGATACCAAAACGGAGACAAATTGTAATAATTATGGCGGTGAGAGTTTCTTCATTCTCTTTGGCATGCCTGCCAACACACCAAATCCGGATAGTTCGTCGGAGAAAATTCGTGTTCTGATAATCTTTCGTGATTAAAATGAGCAGATAACAAGCCAGTGATCGGGAATGTTGATAATAGTATATCCTAGTTTGTTTACAGATTCTAGTGTCTACATGCATTTCATCAGGAAAAAGAGAAGTGATGGACAGAATTTTTCAAACCATACAAAGCTGTTGAATTTGTTTACTGAGAAGGGATAGCCCTCTCCAGATTTGGGAAGTAGAACAAATCTTCTCACTGTGGCAGTAAAACTTGGAAAAAGATTGATGACACAAGCTAAAACTTGGAAAAAGATTGATGACACAAGCCAACTTGTACCGACAAGGCATGACATTATTCTCAAAGATCCAGACAAGATAACATCCATTTCCTGCTAAAGCTTTCCAATGCCCGTTTTCAATCAGAAGAGATGGGCTTTTGGCATAATGAATTCGTATGGCTTAGCAGAGAGAGAGCGAGAGAGAGATAGATTATTAGGAAATTCTGTTACCTGTGCCAAGTACGGAATGAAATGTCAACAACATTCTTGCAAGCATTACATGTACTCAAAGGAATTTGTCTTCTTTTTAGAAATAATATAATTATGAATTTTGGCATTTGTTTTTATTGTAGTAGTGTTAAAATTATAATTTTTAGTTTTTCTTAAATTTTTTTCTCTTTATATTTGATATTTTTATCATTTTACACTTTATCTATTTATCAACATTATTTTTTCTTATCTTCATTTTTTGTTAATATTCATTTAGTTTTTCCTTTTTTTTTCTTTACACTTTTTTTTGGGAAAAAATATTATTTTTATTTTTTACACTTTGAAAATTTATCACTCTAAATTTGGCCTATTTATACCATTCTTTTTGTTTTTATCTTTATTATTTTGTAATTTATTTTTTAAATTTTTTCTTTACACTTTTTTTTAAAAAAATTATTATACAAAAACTAAAGAAATGGTATTTCACTATAACATTTGCAACATTGTTAAATTCTTAAATTAAAATTAGCTCGAGATCTTATATATTTTTATTAACGCAAATGATCTTTATAATATTTTATTATATGTAAGCATCTACTTTTTTATTCATGATTATATTTTTTACTCGATGTCAAAAAATATGTTAATAACACATATACATTAATTCTTTTGTGTTAGAAGAAATAATATTTGACCTGCACATTACCATATTTAATAGTTTTATGGACGGAAATTTATGTCGGTATTTACACTAGCAATCCATCGGTACATAAGTTACCAATGGACTCACGAACGGAAATAGTCCATCGGAAAAACTCTTGTCGATAATTTATGGAATGTCAGTAAGTTCATCGATAATAAATATACTGATGGATTTATAGACGAAAAAGGCGAGTAAAAAAAACTATCCACTTTATTCCATCGGTATCTCCATCAATAAATTTAACATATCACCGACAGAAAAATCATATGTAATGCTATCGGTATTTTTATTTGTCCATCTGTAAATATAACATATCACTAATAAAATATCATCTGTAATTTCATCGGTAAGTTAACAATAGTAGTGATATTTGTAGTAATTCTTATCCAATTCTCTTTGGAATATACCGACGGAGTTATTTTGTCGGTTACCCCGTCAATACTATTTTAAAAATATCTTTTATACAAAAAATATTGATCAGAAGTAGAAAAATAATTAAAATCAAATATTTATTACAAATTTAAATTTTTGTACATTCAAATACAATAAATCTAAAATAGAGGCAGTGCTAAAAGAGGAGGAAGAGGAGGATGAGGTTTTTCATCGTCGGGACCGTGGGACCAATTAAAAGGTCCACATGAACCACTCATATATGATCTCATCTCCATTACTAATCGGTAAAGTTCTTTATATTCAGTAGTGAATGCTTCATATTTATCATTAAGATGGGTCGTCTGAACTTGTACTCGTTGGTGTAACATCACCGCGGACTCCGGAGTTTGAGTGCTCAGAATCGATTGCGAGTATCCATCAATCAAAGTACTACGGGTCATCTACAAGTTCTTGATCGTAATGCCAGAGAGTTCGTACATCCAATTTCTATTGGGTTCACCGGATGAGCTTACCTCTAATCACAAATCCGAATCGATATCCTGATAGGTCAAAGAATCATCCTCGTATCTCTCCTTCAACTGGCTATTATATATATAAATTCATTAAATTCAAGGAAATAATAACTTAAGATAAAAATGGTTGAAAACCAGTATACCGTAAAGTATTGAGCTTGGTTATGCACGAACTATTGCACCCCTTTTTGGTGGTCATCACTATGCATATGTGTTTCAACAAAAAGCTCTATCAGGCTTGACTCATCTCCAAGAACCGTAGCCTGCAAGAAAAAAAAAAGTTGTCAGTTAAATATATTTATAAAAAAACAACCAATAAAAAATGGATTTAATAACAACCACTTAACCGCTTCACATGCGAAATGAACGGAATAGAGTTACCGATGTGCATGGTAATAGAACCTTGAACACGCCGATTCAGATTTTTCGCACCGAACTGTAACCATTGTGTGACACGCGCAGACATCACGTGATGAATGGATTCCACCCATACAGCCTCTGAGACGTACGATGGTCTGAAATCCATCCACATTGTCATGTCATTCCAGCCTGAAAGCTCTCTTTCTTTCGCATATTTTTTTGGTTTTTTTATGCGCCTCATACAAAAAATCATGCAACCTATATGGTACAAATTAATTATTTGTTAGTAAATGAAAAATAAAATTTTATTATTTGAAATAAAAAAAATTATCTTGAATTCGATCTTACTTATTTGCAGTGTGATTCTTCCAAACCCTCCTCGCAACATTACTATCATCTCTCTCTCATTCAAACTTTCCCTTGAAGTAAAAATTTATAAAAGAAAATTTTCAGTAATTTCAACAAATAGTCCAAATTAACATAAAAAAAATATTTAATAACCTTGAACGTTGAAAACCATGCATTGACTTGCGGTTTTCATTCAGGATATTTAGAAACCTGGCTTTATTAAAACAATGAAATTTCCAGCAAAGATTTAAAGGCCGATGTTATTATTCTCGCAACCTCAATGTTTGTAAACCTAAAATTGCATTCGTTAAATGAAAGTATTTTTTTCAAAAATTATTAAATATGTCGTTATGATAGCAAAACAAACTTACATTGAAAGATTTTTCTTCCACTAGGCCTCGTACTAGCTAATGAATAGATTCCGTTGTAAAAGGACCCCCCTCGACATTGTGGCATCGCAATTGACGAGCTTGCGTCGTGAGTCGATGCATGTACCTCAAGTATCTGTTCTTGGTTGGCACCTAATGACTCATGGTCATCAGCACTGTTGCTAGAAGAATTAGTAGTGTGATCATGTCCTCGCGACGTGTAATAGACTTTCCTCTAGGCATTTACATAAATTTAAAAAAATTAAACCATTCCTACTTTTTCTTTAAAATTCGATAGCATCTCTTTATATGGGAGACTACCTAAAATTTTTAAACTTGCAAATACACAATATATATGCCACAAACAAGTTGATTTTATTCAATTTCTTCTAACAATTCGTATAATTCAATTTCATAGAAATTTTTTATTTTTTACGTGATTATATTTTTAATCATAAATTTACAAAAAGAAAATTCTAAATTTACTTAAATTCAAAATAATAATTAAAATTAATCCTACACAATTAATTGAAATTGAACAACAAAATTGAAAAAGAAAATAACTAATATTCAACAAAATAATGCAAAAAGTATTACAATAATAATTAAAATTCAACACAATTATTTCTAAGTGATAATATTTTTAATCCTAAATTTATAAAAATTACTCTAAATGGAATAAATACAAAATAATAATTAAAATTAATCATACACATTTAATTGAAATTGAACAAATTTGAAAAACAAATAACTAAAATTCAACAAAGTAATGCAAAAATTATTTCAATAACAACTAAAATTCAACACATTTATTAATTCATAAAATTATTAAGAACATAAAACTGAACAAAAATAATAACATTAAAAAACAAAAATAATACAAAAAAAAAACACAAAAAAGGAGAGAAAAAGGAATGAAAAATACTTACATTAATGTTGTGCTTAATTTCGACTGATAATTTAAAAAGAAAAAAGAAAAGAGATTGTTAATAAACCTAAAAAAAAACAATAAGAAGAAAAATGAAGAAAGACAACATAACTGAGGATAAGAAGAGAATAAAATGCTCGATTGTGGCTAAGAAGATGATAGAGAAGAGAAAAGAAAGAGAGAGAAATGGTGTTGTGAAAGAAGAAGAAGAGAGAAGAAGATAAAGCCATGTCTGTTCTGATTCTGGTCTTTTAATTTAGTTTTTGCCGATGAAATTACTAATGACTTTTCATTTTGTCAGTAAAGTCAAATGAAAATTTGTGACTTTCACGAAAATATTTAGAAAGCCCTTCTAAATATTACCAATGGCTTTTCATTCTACCGGTAATGTTGTTGGGAAAACTCAACAGTCAAAAAAACATTAATTATCAACGCATTGATAAGTGAATAGTTCTTATAGTCTTTGGAATATACCAACGAACAAATTCTATTAGTATATTCATATATAATGAACATCGTGAATAGTGCTAGGGAGAAGGGGGAACAAATCCAGTAGTCTCTAGAATATACCAACGGATACATTATGTCGGTATACCTATATGTAATGAACACCGTGAACAGTGCCAGGAAGAAGGGGAACAGTTCCCATAGTCTCTAACATATACCAATGGACACATTTCGTCAGTATACCTGTATGAAATGAACACCGTGAACAGTGCCATGGAGAAGGGGAACAATTCTCATAGTCTCTAGAATATACTGACAGATACATTTTGTCAGTATTTTCATTGGTGTAAAATAGTGTCTAATGTCAAATTGTATATGTATTCTCTATTTATCCATGTTGCAAATACTTAAATTAACTGATGCACATACATCACAATAACAACACCAGTTCACATCACAATAATAGCATAAATATTTTCTTGTCATTCAATAATAAATTAATATCATTGTCATTACATTGAAGTGAATTTTGTTCATAAATATTACACTATAGTTTATGGCATTACACATTCGGGTTGTGCAAATTAATCAGAAATGTCTTCTTCTTCGTCAATTGATTTGTCCTCATCTCCATCGCAATATTCTATGTTGATTTCATCGTTATCATCTTCATCTACTTATGTATGTCCATTGGAGCTCAAAACATCATTCAACTCCTCAGCGTTAACATCAACAAAAATATTCTCAGCAATGCAAAAATTTGAATTTTCTTCTAAGTCATTAGACGGAGCAACTTGATGTGGATCAACTAACATACCAAGTTGAAAGGTTGAAAGACATCATCTCCCATAATTAATTCATTATTTCAATCCTGAACAACCTCGACACGACCCTTGGGTTTGGTTTTCACTGCGAATAACCAATCAATTCTTGAATGATCTTTTCTAAAGAAAAAAAATGTATATGTAATAAACTTACTGGCATTGCTTGGCAAAAACAAAGACATTGTCGGCATTACAGAGTCTAGCCTTTGAATTAATTTTGACTAAATCATAATGGGGATCTACTATTATTCCTTTGTTAGTGGTGTCATACCAATAGAATTTGAATAAAAATACTTTATTCTGCTCGTTATGATATTGCAATTTAATGACCCCTTCCAACTTCTCATAGTAGTCAACTCCAAACTCATTCAAAGTCAATCCCTTAACACAAACTCTATCGTTATATTTCTTTTTACCCTGCTTATATTCTTCAATATGAAACACATGCCCATTGATGAAATACCCGTTGTAGCACTTCACATTTCTTTTAAGACTCAAACTTAGTAAAGACAAGGTAACAGTAGCATTCCCTCCCAATTAAAAAACCTGGTATATGAAGTACAACCATTAACAATTAACGAGAAATATATAATGAAATTAAGTATCCTGAGAGATAAGAATAATTATATAGTATTTACATGTGTTCTGAACCACATGGAAAATTGTTCATCCTGTAATCAAAAGATTTGAAATTCAATTAGCTGTGAGTTTTAGGACAGTAAATATTAACAATATTGCATGCGAAGAATTCAACAATGTATCAGTTTATGATATTATAAGAGATAAATTGTTTGAAAATAACGACATGTTAAGAAGTTTATCGCGGTTAAATTGCACATAATTATATGCTTGTCTGAATTTTATTTTTGACAAATATCTTCCCCACACACTATTTTTTTGAACGAGTCATCCAGGATGGGAAAATATTGACAAGTTCTCATATGAAGGCACTTCCCCACCATCATCATGTCTTGGAACGCCATTGATTATTGTTTTCAATTGAGGCTTAAAATAGTACGAGATAAATATTGAGATCTCTTCAACAATATAGGCCTTGTATATATATTAAAGCCTCAACATGCGCTTGTTTTTTACTTTTCTCTTAAGGTTGAACAAAGACCTGTATGAAATTAAATGAATGTTTTGAAATATACAAAGAAAGACAATAAAATTTTAATTACGATGCATGTGTAATCCTTAACCTCTCGAATTGATACATCTATTTATATTAGACTGGGCCTCCAATTTTTGCCTTAAACGGTAAATGTATAGGTATATGCTCTATTGATTTGAAAAATGATAGAGGGAATATCATCTCAAGTTTGATGATATTCATTTCAAGCCTCTCCATATGTTTTGTTTGCAACTTGTTTGAGCATATATCTCTAAAGAAGTGATTGATCTCCATGAGTGTATCTCGTATCCTCTTTGAAAATAAATCCTATAGAGAAAACGCAAATTTTTAAGCTATTAGTAGACAAGTAACCGTGCATTCTTATTTAAGGCAAAACTAACATCGGGTTTTGTGATCCGTGACCCAACATAAACCAACTACATATTTCCATGGTGACAAAACAAAGCTATAACCAGTATGGTTTCAACGATCCATTTTTCTTTTTGATCTTTTCATCTTTTTTCTCTCTCCTCACTTTGTTTTTCATTTCTGATTTCTTCTCATATTCCTTATAGTGACAAAATGGTTTGCATTTTTTTCCTCATTTTCAATTGTTGTCTCTTTATTTTCAATCTTTTGAAAAATGAAAAATTCAAATGATTTTTCAAATAATCATGTGTCAACCCAATGATGGAATGTATTTTTGATTCCGTAAAAACCCACATCAAAATCATCAAAACAAACTATTAAGACCAATATTGAATAAAATAAATGTAAAATAACAAAAAAAACTACATGACTAGAAGAAAAAAAAGGTGCATTGTATGAATCTATAGTGTAATTGAGTGGAAGAGTACAGTGGAGTGAACAACATTTTACTTAGCTCTTTCAGTGTTTTGTTAATAAGAACCTCACTACTCTCTGTAGACATGCATGGGCACGTAAACCTGTTTTGACCGTGATCTTTTACAGGAAAACATATGTTTTGCCATCCAAGAATCTTACTTGATTATTAAACTAATTATTGGGGGTAATGATATATTTTTACAAGGTCTAATATTTGAATAAATACTAGATCATTTATTTGTGCTATATTGCGGGTCAAATTAATTTTTTTTAAAAAAATTAAAAATATCCAAGTATTTGCTAATATGTTTTCAAGAAGAAAAATATTCAAATTGTGTAGAGATTGATACGATGTCACCCGATTAACTTGGCAAATCCAAAGGCAACTTGGACAACGAGAAAAAAAAACATAGTTTGATTAAAAAAAATTTAATGACATCTTTTTTAAAAAAATTATATTGAGACAACAACATATTAGATCTGTCTAGGTCATTAGACCATGATAATCTTATAAAAAATAAATCAAAAAACATATCGAAGCCCAATTATTAACCAAATCAATGTTGAAGAATGAAATTGAAAAACATCAAGTAAAAAAAGGAAAAACAAACTTGAGTGGACTCAGGTTAACCTATCAAACCTAGATCATGAGACTAATATAACCTAATAGAAAGCAAATCAAAATAAATTATGAAGCTTAATTCCTAATCAATTCAACATTCAATGATGAAATTGAAAAAAATCAATTAAAAAAAAAGACTTGAGTCAACCCTATTTAACCCACTAAACCCTTGACTTAGGTCATGAGATTAGAATAACCTTATAGAAAACAAACTAAAATGAATTATGAAATTTAATTTTCAATCAACCCATATGGTTTAGGATGAAATTGAAAAAAAAAATTCAATGACAAAAAAGATTAAAAAAAACCTAAGTCAACCAGATTAACTCGCAAAACTCGTGACTCAGGTCATAAGATTGAGATAACCTCATAGAAAACAAATCGAAACAAACTATAAAGCTCAATTCTCAATAAATCTAAAGTTAAAAGATGAAATTGAAAAATAAAATATTGTTCCAATGAACAATACTTTGTGAGAAGCGGAATAATGATCTTCTCTCTTCAATTAGTTCTTATTAATAAAATATAATTAAAAAATAAAGTAGTTGACGCATGCAACGCCCGTGCTAGCATGTGGAAGGTACCCACCCCTTTAGACGACGTGTGCAACGTTTCTAGGCGATCAAAAACTCCCTTCTTCTATGTCGTTAGAAGTGTCACATCGTCCTTTTCCTTTTAGGGCAACCTGTGTCAATATTGGCGTGGCGATGTGATGCCAACGATAATTTGTTTTTATTTTTCTCTCCTCCCATCGGTATATGCGCTAGCTATGCAAAACTTTAGAGTTGCCCTTTAAGTTATAGAGATTTTAACTTATGTCCTTATTCTTTTAATTTTTGTTCATGTCCTTTTTATAAAATTGTGATTTATTTTTAATTTTATCATTCAATCTTAATTTGTGATATATTAGTTTTTAACAATTTGGTTCTCATTCATTTCAGTTTTTTATGGATCCTTTTGTTAAATTTTTTTTTTTTAATTTTATCCTTGTAGTGGTTCTCTAATTTATTTTTTATTTCAATTTTGTACCTCATTCTTTTAATTATTCTTTTATTAAATTAATTTTTCTTTTCAATTTCATTATTTAATAAAAAAAAATAGTTTTCCTCAAATTTATTTTTTATTTCCATGTTGATCCTCATTCTTTCAATTGCTATTTTTGTTTTGGATTATTTTATATAGGTTTTTTTTTCCAATCTCATCCTCTAATATTTGATTATTTCAATTTCACCCTTCATTTAAGAGATTTTAGTGGTCCTCTAATTTATTTTATTTTTTCCGGATTGAATTTCCTAGTTTTTCCTGGTGATATATTTTTAGTCTAATGACCTAAGTTACAGGTTTGTAAAGTTAATATAAATTGAGATTGTTTTTCTTTACTTATTTTCTTATTTAATTTCATCATTTAATATTGATTTTTTTTAAATAAGCTTTTTAATCCTATGTACCAGAAATTTAACAGATTAACTCAAGTTAAATTAATCATTTTTATAAGGTTGCTTTTAAGAAAAATAATCTTGATATTTTTCAAACATCATTTTTTAAGAAAATAATAATAATAGTTCAACTCCACAAGCGTACCCGGGTACATGTCTAGTTTGGCAATTAAACATGCTAATGACGGTTTTGTACAAATATGATGCAACCTTCCAACAACTATGGTTAATTCGCAAACCTCTCACTTCCAGGTTCTCTGGATACAGATATCAATCACCCGTAATGTATTCACCCCTTCTATTTGATTTTATTCCTTCAAAGAGAACCTCAATTTTGATGGTAATTGTTATGAATGAAGCAGTCGAAGTCAGAATCACTCTGAAAATATGATAGAAGGAGAAAAGAATAAAAAGGAGGAATGCTTCTCACTAGCAGGGAGCCCTTCAATGAATTAGAAATTGTGCAATTTGATGCACTGCATAATTAGACTACTATGATTTTGCTGCTTTTCCTTCTTCTGCAGCTGAATGTTTGAGCTGGAAAATACCACCAAGTCCTCGTCCCTTGGCAAGCTGCTCAATTTCTTGTAGTTTGTGCTTTAAAAGTTCCACTTCTCTTGCCAAGTCTTCATCTCTTTGCTTCATTGCCTAAAACAAAGTGAATAACAGTGTCCATGAATTGGGAATACTGGAAATAAATGCCAATTATCAATTTGATAATATGCTATGAGACGAGGCTGCAATAAAGTATTAGTTATTTGATGGTACATTTCTGCTGTCCAAGCCTTATCATTAAACATGACTGTCATAAAGAAAACAGGAAAAAGAAAAAAAAAAACACTATAAAGCCATCAAGAGGCCCTCAATTTTCATCGAAGTAAACACGAGATGGGAGGTGCCAATGAAGAGCCTGCTTCAATTTATTGTTATCAACAACAGACATGCATCGAAATATGAAGGGTTTATCATTTAAGGCCGCTACAAATTTCTTAAAACAGATCAAGAAGAGACATCAGTTTGAGAACTTGAAAGTGTGGTGATGTATATTACGATCTGGAATTTTCAATCATCATGTCTTCTCTTTAGTAGGAAATAAAATTGCATTGGAAAATGACCAATACTGAAAGTAGGGAGGAACATAGGGATTGATTCTGCTAGAAAAGTAGTGACATGTTTCTATTATTGATTATTCAAACACTATCATTTCACAATATTGCAATTTCCTTTTTTGATTGTACAAAAGATCAGTTCAGCTATTCTCTAGAAAGTGGTCCACGGGTGCCCCCCCTACTGTCATTTGGGCACCACATATACTCATGGCTCACATCGTCATGAAAATGATAGCACCAACCATCAAAGTGCAAACAAACTAACCTAAAGAAACTCCTTTTCTAATTGGCAAGTCCATTGGATTGGAAATGCCAATATGTATAGGACCCTAATCTATCAAGGATCTATATCTCCCCTCTCTTCTCTCTTCTCTCTTCTCTCTTCTCTTACTATGCTTCTGTAGATTCGAGTGGGTATCTATCTTATTGACACATAAGCGTGAAACTAAATTTCTTCAAGAGTTATACCAAGCGGAAGTTGTCATCTTGTTGGGCCAGTGAAAACGTCCCAGAATCAATATTCATTAAATTCAGCTCCTTGTGCCCAGGAAAAAAATTTATATAACCCTTGCTTAGTATGCTATGATAACTGATGATAAAGAAAATACTTCATTACCAAGAGGGAAGGACATTGAAGAACAGGGGCTCCAGAACTATATAATGTCTAATGCATCCGAAGAATCTTACAACATCCGAAGAAAATACTCTCTGCACATGGCAGCAGTTGCTAAACTATTCCATGCACAACACCTAGAACTATATAATGTCTAATGACATCCGAAGAATCTTATCAAACAGCTTTTGCATAAAGTAAATAATAACCATTCCAAGGTGGACCTGAGAAACAAAATTAGCAAAGAGATTTAATGTCAGCAAACAAAGAAGATTATTTTACCTCCAATTCTTGCTTTCGCTTTTCCTCTTTTCTGGCTTCTGATTTAGCACTTCTCTGCACCTCAAAAATCACAGCAGCTCCTGCCACCTATTCATGTTGAAAAATGGAGCACCTAAGTAATTGTAAACCCAAATAATCTTCATAGTTGTCTCATAGTGAAATAAGCACGTAAAATATATCAGTCATTTTTTTTTCATGCATATTAGTACATATAGCATAGTGTCAAAGCAAAGAACTCCACCATCTCCTAAATCCAGACCAAATTTTGTCGTAATCAATTAGAGTGCATTAAATTAGTGTTACTGGTTCCCATTTCTACAATCATATTGATGGAATAAGAAATTCAGCCAGATGTAAATTGTGTACATATGTAAATATGATCACCCTCCCATCTATTTAGTCTTGCAGAAGGAGTGAAAAGCTCAGAAATCCATCAAGATTCAATTTATGCATAAGAGTTTCATTTACATTCACCAGGGATAAACAATTTTCCTTTATAACAGAATTCGACGCCACAATCTAAAACTAATAATATTTCTTATTACGTAACATTTTTCTTATGAAACCTCAAATATACAGTAACATTTCCGGATAGGCAAGTCTCTACACTTATACAGAAAATTGAATTCTTGACAATTTGACACACAGCTTTAGTCAGTTAAGTTAGCTTTGCCAACTAAAAAGACACCAAATTAGCTACACTATTCTCTCTCTTTCTGTAAATGCAAGGACAAAAACCAGCATAAGCACACAAGCCCACAATTTACACAGCACAAAAGACATTGCAAATTGTACGGGATAAGTAGAGTTTCTGGGTATCAAAAAATTCAGACATTAAGAAAAGCAAAACTAAGGGACTCAAAACAAATTCTTCAAACATCAAGAAGAGCGACTAGGGATTAAAAAACAATACCGTGAAAACGAAGACTTCCCCAATAAGATCAACAGCAGCCTGGACAGCTTTTTCTTCATTCAAGGGCCTTATCTCAACATCAGTTGCATGACCATATATTCTTCTTTGCGTTCTTGTTGTAATCCGATGATTAGCCTGGTAATTCAATTCAAACAATCACAATCAAAGTTTCAATCTTTATCGCCTCTAAAGTAAAAAACAATCTAAATCACCAAAACCCATTTGATAAAAGGAAAGATCAAGTCAAATGTATGGGTATAAAGAGTACCTGAGCAATGTTGACGATGAACTGACGAAACTTGGGGTGAAAAGCAGCCTGTTGTTTGATCCTGCTGGCCAATGGTTTACTCAATGTTTTCAAGGCTAATGTCCCTAACTTCAATAATGGCAGCACCATAATAACTCTTTTTCTTGAGTTCTTCCGAGATCTGATTCTGCAATCTTCTTTAACTTTTATTACAAGAACACGGATTGATCTCTGTCTTTGGTCTTCTTTTAGAACCGTAGGTTATATAATAGAGAATTTCTTGGCGAAGACGATAAAATGGCTGCCGACGTTGCTGTTGCGAAACAGCAAGTTCAGAAGGAGGAGAAAAGTCATTTCTGAATTATTATTTATTTCTTTAGGTCCGCTTATGAGAAATTATTATTATTTCTTTATTTTAAAAAATTCTCGTGCTTCGGCTTTGACAAAACTCCTTTTCTTTTTCTTTTTTCTAAAGTAAAACTCGAAGGTTGCTAATTTTAAGAAGTTGACTTGGTGTGGATCTGCACTAGCCCGAGAAACTGATTTTTTTTTTCCGTAAAAAATTATTCATACAGCTAAAAACATTTGGTGTTTTTACTGTTTATAAAAATATTATTTATCTTTTTATATTTTATTGCAGGTTAAAATAATATAATTTTTTAAAATTTTCAATATGATCCACCAGCTAATTTTTTATATAATTGAGCTGTTTTAAAACTACATTAGAACCTAAATGCATGTTTTTTTTTAAGAAAGAGTTTAATTAAAATAAAAAAAAATTAAAGTAAAAAATATAGATAACATAGATGGCGGATTGAAATTTTAGTCAAATATTCATTTGAGTCCCTCATATTTTTTAGCTATTAGCTAATGAGTCCTTTGAATTTTATAAAATTCAATTTTGGTACTAATCTTTATTTTACTCATTGTTCAGTTTTTTTTTGTTAGGAGAGAAAAAAGAGGTTGTCAGATTCCAGTTTAGAGAAAGAAAGTGTCTATTGGTGAGGAATCTAGCAACCAAAATAGTCATTTTTTATATCAAATGGTTTCATATGATGAAGAAAGTTAAGATTATATGTGTGTTTTTTTACCTTGAAAACACATAAAAAATCAAATATGAGTTCAAGAATTTTTTATATTTTTTTGGGTGGATTTTAAGTTTTATAGTGGCTTTTTTATTTTTTTTGTGGTCATGAATTGATTTAACAAGATTTATATGGTGTTTCCTAAGTGTTTTGGGCAAAAAATAGGTTGAAAATGGGTTTTTGGGTAAAAAAATAAAGAATCCTGTTTTTTCAGCCACCACAATGGCTGGATTTTGGGAATGAACAAACAACTCTTCGTCTACTGACGTAGTATCCCATTAAACTTAAAAAAAGCAGGTCGTTGCTTGATTGAGCCAAACGCTAGGTATGACCTAATTTTTTTTTTTTTAATAAAATAATACATTAGTTGATGTTTGTTTTTCAAATAGATTTTGGGTTTATGTTTTAATTAGTTTGTGATGATTTTTAATGATATTGGGTATGTTTAGCTTTTAAAGAGATATATATGATTCATCTGTTATTTTTTTTAATTTTATATAGATTAAATTTTTTAAAATATTGATTTTTTATAAGATTTTTCATTTGTGCAACCTTATATTTTTCTATTTTTATTCAATAAATACTTTTTGTGTGTCAGTTTCTATTATAAATTTTATATGTTTTTCTATTACAAATTTATTTTGATGCAGAAATTCATTAAACACATCGTGTTGTGATGTTAAATATTTTGATTTTCATTTATCGCTTAAGTTTTTTTTACAGAATCTCAGCATTATATTGGTATTTTTTTTTTTTGCGATTGTATATTTTTTTATCATGTATTTAAATAAAAAAAATTTGAAAAAAATTATAATCTCATTGGAGTCCATAATCTGGTTTACAGGTTTTGTGTGTTAGCCTTGATTATCCGATTTATAGGTTTGATGAGTTCACTCACTAGCCGGATATGCATTTTCAGTTTTTGGTTTGTTAATTGTTTTAAATAGTTTTTCTCAATTTTATTCTTAAATATTGGATTGGTCGGGAAATAAACTGCGATTTATTTATTTATTGCTTTCTTTAAAGTTATCACTATCTCAAATAAGTTTTTTTTAGGTTAGTGCTCAATTTTGTGACCATATATTTTTATCATATAATTAAAAGAATATATTTTATAAAAAAGCAAATTATTAAACTCAATATATTCCGTAACACGATTTACTTGGGGACTAAGATCTATCTAATCTGTCATTGTCTTAATAGTTTTTGTGAAAAAAATTATCTTCTTGAAGTTTTGTTAAAAGTTAAGCCATGTTTTTACAAGGCATTATGATTGTATCTTGATCCATAAAATCAATCAATTTAATTTCAGCAAACTCTTGTGCAATTTAGTTTGAAACTCGAGTTAGGCAAAAAATTAGTTTTGAGATTTCAAGATTGACCCATTAAGTCAGGTTTAATAATACAGTCAAAAAATTATTCACGCTCTTAACATTTTTTTATATATTTTTTTAAAAAATTATCCGTCTCGCAGCGGAGCATGAGCTAATGGATTAGTAATACACCTATGTTGCAAATGCATTAAAAAATCAAATATTTTTTAAGAATATTTTTATAAAATATTTTATAAGAAAATAAAAGATTTCAAAAATATTTTAAGAATATTTTTTTAAAAATCAAATCTCTTTTTAAAAATATACTAGATCATCAAGATTCTTGAAAACAATTTAGAAATTAAAAAGACTTTTTAAAAAAAAAAACTTAAACTTTTGAAGATATTTAAAGAATTAAGAAAATCTCATCAATTAAAATTTCTGAAAGTGTTTAAGAAATTTAAAAGCAATTTTTTAGAGAAGAATATAATTTTTTAAAATGATAAGAGATAAAAATATCAAAATTGCTAAAACATTAAATTCTTAACATGTTTTTGAACAAAATCAAAATAAAAGTCTTAGCAATTATTATTTTTTTTGGGAAAAATAAGAATTTTAAGAAATAAAAAAAATAATTCGAAGTTCAAAAAATTGTATACTTCTCTTAAAATTTTCAATGTTCTTGATTTAAGTGGATTAACTTAGTCTTACCTATTTTTGGTTTAGTTGTATAATTGAGTCATTAGCACGGATGAAACATGGAAAGTGTTTGAAGACACCAAGGCACGGATGCAATCTTGTAAAAATCAAGTCAGAAACAGATTTTGACCAAAATATTTAAGAAAAGAGAGGAAATATATATATGTAAAATAAGAATGAGTGAAAATAATAGATATTAAGATAAGGGGATGCTAAATAGAAGAAATGATCAAAATTACAGGCGAAATTAGAAAAATCTAACTTCATGCAGGCAAAGTTTCTAACAGAGACCATCAGAACAAAAATCACATGCAATGAAGGTGAGAATTATATGAAACTGTGATATATGTAATTTATAACTCAGAATTGCTCAAAACCAAATCCCAACAAGTCTAAAGCGGTTAAAAACTCCCAACACCTCAGGTTCTTAGTTTCTGATAGCATTTCAGGCCCCCATCTTCTTATGTGTTCCTCTGTCACCCTTATGCTTGCTCCCATAGATGACATCTGTATCTTATGTACGGACATTTTCTGATTGGTTTTTCCATAGATTAGGTCAGAAAGACCAGAACAAATAAGATGATGAACAAAACTACCAAAAACAATATCATCATAAGTTGCCCCTTTGCACTGGCCTTCTTCATGACCGTGGCAACTTTTTTCTGCAAGTGAAAAAAAGAAGAAAAAAAAAAAGAAATGGTGATATCATATCATTTAAAAGAGTAGAAAAGTAGTATTTGATACATAGCCAAAGAAAGAAAATCACCTGAACAAAATCAAGTCGATTCGATGTACTGTCCATTTCCATACCCAAATCATCTATGATCTTTTCCTGAAGCACCAAGGACAAATTAAGTCCCAAAATTAAGCAATATCAAACTCGACTAGATTAGTCAGTTTCAAAGTTAATACAACCCTTGTGCAAGCTTCTGGCAGAGGGGTTGGGGTAAAATAAATGCAAGGAACATCAACCTACAAGATCCTAACCTGTGCAAGGAGCTCTTCATGTATGGTAAGGCCAACACCTCCAAATCTCCCGATGGTTATACTGAGCTCATCCAACTCCTCATCCTGTTGCCTGCATCCACCATACAATACAAAGGCAAAATGAGCAAAGAATGATTAAACAATATATGAAAATCTCAAAGACGTATCCTGAAGTTAAGCTAAACCAATCCAACCCTAATACTTTCAACCATGCTGCAGCTAACTCAATAAATTGTCTACTCTAGGCTCTAGCTGTGGAAGCACCCCCTAACTTAATGAAAGAAAATATTGCATTACGGGAACTACCACTACTCGCCATTAGATTGAATACACAAATATCCAAATATAAAAAATAACTCATATAAGGAAATATCTGTATGTGTAAACATCTATTGAAGCATTGCACACTAACAACAAATTCATCTCAAAGAATAAGGTAGGGAGTTAAAACACTTTACTTTATAAGAAGCAATTGTCTATCTGATTCTGATTGTATAAAATCATCATTATCTTGAGTATACTGGTTGGATTTGTCAGCCTGTTGAGAATTAGGCATCCTCATTAATTCTCTGCGCATCCCACTCACACTAGCAGTTCCACTAATATTCACCTCTCTTCCGGCTACTACTGCTTTCTTCACATTACCCACCTAATAAAGCAACACAATCCATTGGGGAACACATAAATGAAAAATTACAGCTTACAGCTTACTATCTATTACACTTCCAAATATTCATTACAAAACCTAAATGACATGTATAAGATAAACAATTCAGTTATTAAGATAATCACGATACTGGGAGAAAGTTTGTCATAGACATTTTTACAAATAAAAATGGGGAATACATTCACATTGCAGAAACCTTTCAGTTATAATAAAGTGATATCCTGAAAAAGAAACCTGCTATTGACATGGTACCTGATTGCGAGCAGTGCTGGTCCATCTCCTCCGTTTTTCAAGCTCTGCTTCATCAATGCCATACCAAGAAGGATCTCTACCTGCTACAGAAATTGCTTTGTCCAATTCATCCACCTTCCTATCAAGAAGAAAGCTTCATCAGTTGCATACAGGAATCGTATTCAACTAAATACAAAAACTCATGCGAAACACGTAGCTAACTTAGCTGCTTGGAAGATTAATGATCAATTTTTTTATTGGGAATTTATTTTATTGTTAATGAAATTCTTCTGTAGGTATAAGGAACAATCAGAGAAATAAGTGTCTTAGCTCATGATTCTTGCCAAACTCATCTAGCCAAACTCTCTACACCGCAAATTAAACAGCAAAAATCTTCAACAGAAACAGCTCCGAGTAAAAAACTATAAATCATAATACCTGCCACTCAATGCTCTCACAAGCAGCAAGCAGGTCCTTTGTAAGATGCACTTGGTCTCCCATATCACAAGAAATCCGTTCCCATTGGTGAAAAGAAGATTGCAACTTGTCAATCTAACATAGGGGAGCCCCAAAAATATTACGACAACAGACTTAGTCTAATTATAAATGTAAACCCCAAACAATCACAACAACAAACGGAATATCGAATTCAGACACTCATGGACCTAACAAAACAACCCATCAACCTCAAAATCTTAAAACAAGAAAAACTTACAGATTCTTGAATCTCCTCTTTCACAATATAAAACGGGTCTTGCGCTGATGACATGTTAAAAACAATAACTATAACTCAACCTACATTAATACAACAAAGTTAAATCAGCAAAATGTATACTAAACTGAACTAAACTTTACTTTCTTTATAAGGAGCTTTCAGCAATGATCAAATTACGTCACTAATTTTTTTTAAATAATATAATCATCGTAAATAACCAATTTGATAAAAACCCAGAAACGAAATCGAAAATGAAAGGCAATTCAAATCTTAAACAGACTCAAAACTGCAAAGCAAATGTTACTCAAATTAACGGGTTTTAATTAATAAATGCAGATCTAAATGCTTTTAAGCAGTTCGAAGAATATGATTAACAAAGAAATGGATTTACACTAAAAAAATAGAGACCCCGAAATTATTTATTCATTAACAGAAAAATCTAAAAAATATATAAGAAAATCCAAGAAAAATACAACAATCCATCCTTTGAATGATTCGATTGCATTAAATGAAAAGATAATTCAAATGAAATGAAATCTAACTTCAGAGATCGAACTGTTTTCCCAGGTACGGATTTTGAGACGACAAGGAGAGTTCCTGGCTCAAGGAAAGTTTCTACACTTGGTTTTTTGTTTTGTTTTTGTGGTGTTTATTGGGTTGTTAAAGAAGTATTGGGCTTTCGCACTGAAAATGAAAACAAGATTTTTAGCCCACATATTATAATGGCCCAATGGGCCTGTTTGTATCCATAAGACCATTTTTGTTTTTTCTCTTATGATACTTCTTCTCGAGGATTTATTTACTACCCTCCCATGTCTTTCACATATTATAATGGCCCAATGGGCCTG
>Ga0307513_10004066_pt1 | contig 19604 bp, 28 predicted proteins | sample 15_EM_MG_FD_202174 | JGI IMG/M metagenome (GOLD analysis project Ga0307513, IMG submission 202174) | Populus trichocarpa ectomycorrhiza microbial communities from riparian zone in the Pacific Northwest, United States - 15_EM | ecosystem: Host-associated > Plants > Roots > Unclassified | place...
GGGTGGACGTGACGTTGAACTCCCTACCCCTAGGAGGAGGAGTTTCGCAGATGTCAGTCGGTTGAAGGGGATACGAGTGCTGCCGATCGAGAGGATGAAGATCGACGTCGAACTTTGTGGACAGTTGTTGATTATGCACAGGCGGGAGAAACATCTCCAAAATATGATACACTGCATGGAGGTCTGTCTCACGGTCGTATCCTTGTCTCGTGCTCACCTCAATCGTCCTTCCCCCCATTGCAGCAACTGTGTTACACCCTATCGGAAACAAATTCGATCCTTCGGGACGAATATCAAGAACACAACCAGAAGCTTTCTCCATTCCTCACTCGCGGGAGCGTCATAAGCGAGGTCGAATCGATCAGACTCAAAGCAGATTCGATGGCTCAGGAGACAAAAGCTCTCCAATACGAGTCTGGACAGTTCCGTCCGGAGTACCTCTGGATGATCGCTTCACCCGCCCGGCGGAGGACGCTCGAACTCAGGGAGAAGGTGTTTGGGACCGGTAGGAGATTGCCGCAAGGTGCGAGCGGTGCCCACGGTCGGTTCAATCGCCTGCAGTGGACGTTGGACGGAGAGGGAAGGCTCGTCGATTCGGTCGGCAGGGATGAATCTGAAGTCGAAGAAGAAGCGGCCTTGGGAGACTTGGTTGAGGTCCTCGAAGGGATGGAGGAGGAAGACGAGGAGGATGTGGTGGAGCACCCGAGTTTGAAACCCACTTGGCTGCTCAGGTTTTTTACCAATTGGGTAGCAAGGTGGGGAGCGAGTGCCGCGATTCTGAAGAAAAACGACGATCCACCAATCGTTCCAACCACGCCTCAGACAGGCGGGGTGACTCCTAGAGCTCAGTCACCCATACCTACACCATCCCCAACACCATTGGGTCTATGGGCAAGGAAATAGGCCGGGGCGTTTCGTCTGATATAGCTGATACTTATCCTCAAACGCATCTGTACTTTGGCATATACATCCGGGCTCACTTCACCAGCACTCGCGTTTCACAGTATTTTGTACTTCAACGTTTATTCCTCTTCATAACTACCCGTGCATAATCGCTGTGACACTCACAGAATGCGCATGGTCATACAACTCGAATTTTCACCCTCATATCATTAAATCATGAAAAAAAAAGAGTGGATTCCTCGCATGAGAACAACGCCCCCGCCCGGCAAATGTATCCGCTGAATGTCAAAGCTTCAGGCCTCAGGAGCTGGTCGGATATACCGATCGTAAGTAGCTGCACAGCGGGGGTTACCACAGTGACTCCAGCTCCTCGACAGCCCCATTCGCTGGCACCTCAGCGTCAGGAACAACGTCAGCGGGGGCTTCACCGTCGTCGTTAGCAGGAGCGGCGTCGCCATCTGTGTCCTTTCCGACGCTCTTGAGAATCCTCTTGATCTCAGCTTCGGCCTTGGTAATCTTGTCCTTCGTCGCGAGCTCTTGGTTGGCCTCGAACCAAGCTTTCTTCGTTTTGAGATCCTCGATAACACGCGGGATTTCATCCCCTGAACCTGGTGGAGGGATAGAGAGCGAGAGGAGAGCAGTCAGTGTTGGGAGGGGGATGTGGAACTGTGAGCTCGAGGTCGAGGGAGTGGAGAGAGCGGGCGAGCTTTGACCGTTTGTTTTCGGTCCCTTCTTCGACTTCTTGCCCTTTCCTGCAACGAAGTAAACCTCCTCCTCTCCCTTCTTCTTCCTCACAACCATATCTGCGGGAGCCTCGACCGTGCGAATGTCGAGTTCGGGAACTCCAGCAAGACTAGCTGCCTTCTGCTCAGCAGCAGAAGTAACAACGGGTACCTCCGAAGTGGTACCTTTTGAGAAGGCGTTGATGAGTGTTTGGCAATCCTGGATCTCGGTCTGGTATGCCGGACTTGACGCCTCCTCCCGTAGCCTCTCAACGAGATCCAGCTTCTTTTGCTGCTCCTCCGCTGCCTTCTGCTGACGGAACCTCTCAGCTCTCCTCGCCCGATCCTCCTTAACCTTCTCCCAATGCCTATTGCCCGCATCTTTGTATCTCCGGTGCGATTCTTTCTTCAAACCCCAAAGCTCATCAATCACAGACTGAAGTGCACTCTGTTCGTCGTAGAGTTTGCCTCTACCGGCGAACGCCTCATCGTTTTTCCGTTTGATGTTGTCAAGTTCCGCTTTGAGCTCCTCGTATCTCTCTGAGATGGCTTTGGCCTCTGGGTCGTCGAGCTGCGCTCGGAGTTCCTCCGCCCTCTCTTTCTCGCGGTCGACGGTGGCTTGCTCTGCTTGGAAGCCTTCAACGGTGCGGCGAAGGCGACGGGTGTTAGAGATCTCTTGGATGGCACGCTTCTCATCACCGAGCCTGAGTTTTCCAGACTCCACTTGACGGTCAAGAGCGCTTTGCGACAAGGCATCGTATCAGTGGCCAGTCGAAGGAATAAAAACTCGGAGTATACCTGATATGAGCGTCAACCTCTTCAACAGACCTGAACTTGGTCTTGGCTTTGGAAGCATTGAGGTCCTTGATCTGTGGCACATGCCCATCAGCAGCACGACAAACGAACGTAGTGTAGGTGGCGTACCTTTTTCTGAATCCCCTCTTGGAGAGCCTTTAGCTGGTCGAACACCTTCCCGCGGTTGAGCTTGTTTTCTGACTGTTGGCTGCGAATTTCGTTGAGCTGTTCCTGGATCTCCCACTTCCTGTCGTCGCCTGAGTCGTCTTTCACTAGGTTGATCTTCCTCTGGACAGCGCTCTGCACACGGCCACGCGCGGGAAGCGGGAGAGGGTGAGCGAGTGATTGGAGAGAGAAGGGGGAAGGAAAGATGGTCAAGCGACCACGATGGTGGTGGTAAAGAGTAAAAGAACAGAGAAGGTGGGAAGGTGCTTGACAAAGGGGATGGGAAGAGTGTGAAGTGGGGATTAAATGGGCTCCGGCAGGCGGCTCGAGTGGGTGGACCGTGATCCTGAATCAAACGAAACACGTCAAGAAGACGTTGTATGCGTTTCCGGCATCGCCAGGCGTCGACAGCGGGTCGTACAGACCACCACAGCCCATGTACAGAACACCACAGGTATATACAGAAGGTGGTGGAGGAGTGGAATTCGAAACAAAAACGAATGTGGATAACGAAAGCGACACATACAACTTTGACCTGCAAGGCATCAATTTCAGCCTTGATCCTCTCCTGCTCTTGCTCGTACAAAGCCTTGTCGGGTTTGGCACTACTGTATTCAATGAGTGTGATTGTTGAAGCCGGGGAAGTCGTTGCGGTCGTTGCAGTCGTTTCCGTGGAAGCCGGGGCATCGTGTCCATTGCCGGACGCGGATTTTGGTTTCTTTCCCTGCGAATCCTTGGTGGAAGCAGTTTTGGTTTTGGTGGGAGCAGCCATGGACGAGAAGGTCAAAGACGGAGGGAAGACAGGGTACCGTTGTATGCCGGAACTTTATACGTTCGCGCTCGGTGCGACGTGGAGGGATATGAGGTGAGATATGATTACACGTGATCTACGACAAGACAACAACAGTACAGATTTTTATTCCTGCGACAAGTGTCCTCCGAACAGGCAAGCGAGATGAAATATGTAAGCGGACATGAGGTGTGAGATTTAGAAGATAAACCCGCCCCTTTAAGGGTACTGTTGACGAGCCCATTTGGCAGCGTTAACCAAATTGATCAACGACGCCTCAGTCTCCTTCCATCCACGGGTCTTAAGACCGCAGTCTGGGTTGACGAACAACAGTGAGTCGGGAAGGAAATTAAGCATGGCAGCCAGACGTTCCTGGATCTCCTCGCCTCCAGGGACACGAGGAGAGTGGATATCATAAACACCAGGGCCAATCTGGTTAGCATATCCGTAGTGCTGGAAGGTCTTGAGCAACTTCATATCGCTCTTCGACGCCTCGATAGAGATGACGTCGGCATCCAAACGTTGGATGGATGGGAAGATATCATCAAAGTCGGAGTAACAGAAGTGAGAGTGGGTCTGGGTAGCATCGGTGACGCCAGCAGTGGCCAAACGGAAGGAGTCAACGGCCCAGGTGAGGTACTGATCCCAATCAGCACGACGAAGAGGGAGCTAAAAACGAATGATCGTCAGCCGATCGTAACAGGCGGGGCTAATGCGATCCACATACACCCTCACGGATAGCTGGTTCGTCGACCTGAATGGCCTGAATACCAGCCTTCTCCAGATCCACCACCTCATCACGGAGTGCGAGGGCGAGCTGTTTGGACTGAAGCTCACGAGACACATCGGCACGGGGGAAAGACCAGTTGAGGATGGTGACTGGGCCGGTCAACATTCCCTTCATTGGTTTCTTCGAAACGCTCTGAGCGTAGCTACTCCATTTGACGGTAATCGGGTGGGGGCGGCTGACATCGGAGACGATGATAGGAGGGCGGACGTATCGAGAGCCGTAGCTCTGGACCCAACCGTTCTGGGTGAAGACAAATCCGTCGAACTGTTCACCAAAGTACTGAACCATGTCGTTCCTCTCAGGTTCGCCGTGGACGAGGAGATCAAGACCGATCTTCTCCTGGAAGTCAACAACATGCTCGATCTCCTTCTTGATGAAGCTCTCGTACTCCTCCTCGGTGATTTCACCCTTGCCCAACTTGGCACGAGCGCTACGGATCTCCTTAGTCTGGGGGAAGGACCCGATGGTGGTAGTGGGGAACTTGGGTAAGTTCAATTTCTTCTTCTGGATCTCCTGACGAACAGCGAATGGGCTCTTTCTCTCCAACTGGTCGGGGGTGATGGCAGCAACCCTCTTGCGGACGGCATCGTTGGAAGTATGCTCGAACTCGCGTCGCTTGGCGATCGAAGTCCTGTTTGCCTCAAGGGCATTGGAGATGGCAGAATCCTGGGATCCGGATAGGATGGCGGCGATGACGTGGACCTCAGAAGCTTTCTCGAGAGCGAAGGAGAACCAATCCTTCTGTTGAGCAGTCAACTTCTTCTCAGAACCGAGGGTAACGGGAGTGTGAAGGAGCGAGGAGGAGGTGGCGGTGATCACACGGTCGACACCAAGGGCATCGACAGCGGTTTGGCCAGCCTTGATCGCAGCGGAGAGATCGGTCTTCCAAATGTTACGTCCAGAAACGAGACCGAGGGAGAGGACAAGAGAAGTGGGTTTAACAGCAGTGATGGTGGGCTCGAGCTGAGCAGGAGCACGGTCGAGGTCAATGTGGAGACCGGCAACGGGGAGCTTGGCAACAAAATTAACGTTGGTGTCGAGACGACCAAAGTAGGTGGTCAAAAGGATCTTGGGGGCAACAGGGGCAAGTTCAGCATAGGCGGTATTGAACTGGCTCTCGAGTTGGAGACCAGCATCGAGAACGAGGACCGGCTCGTCGACCTGGACCCAGTCGGCACCAGCAGCCTTGAGCTCAGTCAAGAGCTGCTTGTAGAGAGGAAGGATTTTTGGGAGGAGGGAGATAGGGGCAAAGTCGGGGGAAGCACCCTTAGCAGCCTTGCCCAACCACAAGTAGGTGATGGGACCCAAGACGACGGGGCGGGTTGCGATACCGAGGGCCTTGGCCTCGTTGAACTCCTCAACGGGCTTGTTGAAGTTGAGCTTGAAGTCGGTGGACTCGGAGAGCTCGGGCACAACGAAGTGGTAGTTCGAATCAAACCTGACGGGGAAGGCGATCAGAGGCGGCTCATATAGAGCACAAAGAGATGAGGGCACTAACCATTTCTTCATCTCACAAGCGGGGACGTCGACGCCTTCAGTCTGGCGGCCACGGCCCATGGCGAAGTAGATGTCGAGGGGGGAGAGGTTATGTCCCAAATAGCGTTTTGGAATAACATTGAAGGCGGCAGAGTGATCCAAGACGTGGTCATACAGAGAGAATTCACCGCTGAAAAGACGAAAAGGTTAACTGCGGCCATCGGATCAGACGGTGGAAGAGCCAAACCTTGGGATGAGATCGACCTTGGCCTGCTTGAGACCGGTCCAGGAAGCCTTCTTGACGTCGGCGGCCACTTTGGTCAAGTCATCGGCTGAGATCTTGCCAGCCCAGTAAGCTTCGACAGCTTTTTTCACCTCACGGTTCGCACCTGGAGGAAGAGGGGGTGAGATCAACGTCCGATGATTAGATGCGCGATGTGTATATCGTACCGATACGGGGGAAACCGAGGACACTGGAAAGGACCATGATGGATAGGGGGTTTGTGGATGGAGGAAGGGGAGGAAGAGCGATGGGGGCTTTGACAAATTTCTGGGGGTTTTATACTCCTGGACTTGCGTATACCCAGTGAGGAGACCCGAGTGCTTGGGGTGATCACAGTCACAAGGCCATCTTACTCTCGATCAAACGCAGTTATTGACGGAGAATGCGTTCCTACTGTACGTTATGCACTGTATCTACAGATTCAACCTCTGCGCCTTCCTCCGTTTGTCGTTTATAACAAGGTTCTTCATTCCGGCGATGCACCTCTTCACCGCACTTGGACTATCTAGTGGGTCCACCGGTAGCACATCGACCGAAGGATCGACTGGCCGCGAGAGTGGCGTGATGGGAACAGAGCTTTCTTCATCCGTCGTAGATACGTCTGCCGTAAATGCAGGTGTCTTGTGGCGGGGATGAGCAAACGTTTTGCGGGGCAATCGGCCAGGGAACGGCGTGGGAGGAGTGGAGAATAGGTAGCCCTCGGCGGAAGACAGGCTGCTATCCGAGGTCACCTCAGCAGGGGACGAGTTGGACCGGGTGGCAACGGGGATGACCACAGCAACTCGTATAGACCGATGAGAGGAAGCTCGAGAAGCCGCGACCTTGGGTACCTTGGGTGTAGCATCAGATTTCCCTTTACCCTCTGGGTAGAAAGATTCGACAGCCTCGACCCTCTTCCGCAACTCCGGAATAGTGATTCGGAGACCATGGGGAATGAAGACGCGTTTCAAGATGGTAAGAGTAGCAGTAGAGATCGAGAGCATCAGAGCAAGAGAACTGGGGCTCCTGAGATATTCGTTGTAGAGAGGATCCTTGATGGAAGCCAGATGCCAGGGATTGTGACGAGTGATCATGTTGACAAGGACGACACCAAGGGCCCAGACGTCGGCTTGGAAAGGAGAGTAAGGAACGAACGTGCGTTGTTCATCGATGCACTCTGAAGTGAAATCAGCAAAAGGGGGCGGAGCGAAAGGGGTGGAACTTACCCGGACTTAGATAAAAGGGGCTACCTCGACCAAAATCCTTCGAAAATGCGTCCTGAGAAGCAAGTCCGAAATCCGCAAGATACATCATCGAGTAGTCCTCGTTACAGAGGACGTTCTCTGGCTTGATGTCTCTGTGAGCGATCCGATGACCATGACACCAGTCAACAGCATCCAAGATTTGTAGATAAGCCGTCTTGATCAAGCCGTCTTGCATATGAAAAACGCCGCGCTCAACGACGGCGGTGAAGAGGTCGCCTCCAGGGCAATAATCCAAGGCGGCATACACGAACTCCTCGTCGTCGTAGAAGCCTCGGACGGAGACGATATTAGGATGCTTGCAAACAAGCCTCTGAAGAGAGATCTCTCGAGGCTCCCGTCCGGGTTTCTCTCGCCGCTTGCGCACGCACTTGACAGCGAGAACGGAACCAGACTTGATTTCGAGAGCACGGTAGACGGCGCCAAACCCACCAGTGCCTATCTCCTCGACGAGTTTGATCTTGCCAGGCCCAATGGTCTTTCCGGCCATGTTCGGAAGATCAGCAGGAGGGAAGTCCATGATGTCGCTTAAGCTGCCAGAGCCAAGGATGTGTTTGCTACCAGAGCGATGAAGAGAGAGGTGGAATAAAAGCGTAGAGATGCGAAGTAGATGGGAGAAGCAGACCAAGGGTGCCTCCCCTAATGCCCCCACCCCCTGCAGCTTTTATATCTGCGGATGAGACCCTATTCGCCATGATTAGAGTCCAGTTCCGGTGAGGGACTCGGGGCGTGGGGACTGAGGATCACGTGAGAATGTCCGAGGATCTCCCGGCATGTGGTCAGTTGCTCACCGGCACCCCCGACATTCACTGTTGGGGTTACTTAAGCCGGAATTCCAAACTCACTGTAAGCACAGCATTCTATTCTCCGCTTATCATGTCTGATAACCCCTCGTTCGTCTTGAGAGGCATCGAGGATGTCTTTTACGAGGATCGGCCCATCCCTTCCAGTGCGTCACCCACCAGGTTGCGAGTACTGTTGTGCTGACCTGTTTCCACGATCAGTCGCCGACACTGAGGTGTTGGTCGAGGTCAAGAAGACCGGTAAGCGTCGGCCGGCCCCAGATAACCACAACCTTGTTCTGACAACTCCTGAAAGGGGTTTGTGGATCCGATGTAAGTGGCTTTTACCTCGACCGTGTAGCCGGGGTCTAAAAATGGAGTTTCACAGATTCATTATCTGGTCCACGGACGTATCGGGGACTTTGTTGTCAATAGCCCGATGGTAATAGTTTTTAAAACTTTTTAGTCGCTGGCTAAGACTATTCAAACCAGGTTCTCGGCCACGAATCCGCTGGCGTGGTCACCAAAGGTCTGTACAGTCACTTGGCATGAAAAGCACGTCTGTTGACCTCTGGGACAGTCGGTGCCAAGGTTAAGCATCTGAAGGCTGGCGACCGCGTTGCCATGGAGCCCGGTGCAACCTGCGGCTCCTGTGATTTTTGCAAGTCCGGGAGGTACCAGGTATGTGGGACGGAGATCAACTCCATTCTTCATCCCCTTTGTACTAACACACCCCACCGCTTCCAGCTTTGCAAAGACATTAGTAAGTAAGAAGGGAATTGGCCTTTTCTACCCATTTGCTGAGTTCAACTCTCCGGTCGAAGTTTTCGCCGCTACCCCGCCATATGACGGTACATTGGCTCGGTACTACCAGATTCCTGGTCATGTAACCTATAAGCTTCCGGAAAACCTCACACTCGAAGATGGTGCCTTGGTATTTACTCGTATTCTCCTCTTTCGCTCTGCCTCCAATACTGATTTGGGAGAGTAGATGGAACCGCTCTCTGTCGGTGTTCATTCGGTCGCCACCCTCGCACGATTCAAAGCCGGTCAAAGTATCGCTGTCTGGGGATCCGGACCGGTTGGTCTCCTGTGCATGGCTGTCGCAAAGGCTCTCGGTGCTTCGAGGATCGTTGCCGTCGACATCAACCAAGCCCGTTTGGACTTCGCCAAGAATTACGCCGCCACTGACATCTTCATGCCGCCTCCTTCGATCCCCGACGAGAACAGTATAGAGTACTCAAAGAGGTCTGCAGAGGCGTTGAAGCAGACTTTGGGAATTGAGGATCGTGGTCCTACTGCCATCGATGTTGTCATCGAGGCTAGCGGCGCGGAAGTCTCGATACAGACCGCCTTATTTGTCGTTAAAACCGGTGGTACATACGTTCAGGTATGGAGGTGAACTGTATGCACTTATAACCCTGATTCAAAACACCAGGTCGGGGCGGGTGCCGCCGAGGTCGTGGTCCCCATCACCATGCTGTTGGTGAAGGAGCTCAACGTCAAGGGTTCCTTCCGATATGGAGTGAGCCCTCTTTTCTTTCTTCACAGGTGTATCCGGCCTAACATAGACGTCACACTCTAGCCTGGTGATTACAAACTCGCGATAAACCTCGCTGCCCAGGGTAAAATCGACCTCAAACCCCTCGTCACCCATCGGTGAATTCCATTCTTGACTAAATCCTCCGCGTTTCGGACTGATCTCGTATGTTTTTACTTAGGTTCTCATTCGAAGACGCCGCCGCTGCGTTCGGGGTTACGCGTACGGGGAAGAGTGAAGACGGGAAGGGCGTCATCAAGGCAATTATCTCTGGTCCTGATGTCTCGGTTGACGATATCTAAGATCAAATGGATGTGATATCCCCTTCGACGCGAGGCCACGGGGTGCGCACATGAAAGGGTAGTTTATGGTTGTATGGATGTGGAAACAGAGAGCGAACTTGTACTCCAAATTATGTAACTTTCATTGGTACAGAGTGATGAGCTAGAAAGACGCGCCCGTCGCGTATTAGTGATCACTAATTGGTCTTTCGCGTCCAACCGCCATGTCCACTTTCAAGACCAAAAACCTATACCACCTACGCATATCCGCGAGCAGCGTCTTGCCCCTCTATGTAACGAGGTATCCTCTTGTGTTGGGATGGGTCTGATCCCTTGTCCATCTAGGTGTACCTCGATCCAAGACACCTCAACTGGATGTCTGATTCCATCCTCCAACACGTACTTTCCGACCTGCGACCACTGTACGCTTCTGCTTGGACGGCGTGAGGGAGGGTTTGCTGACGTGCTCAGTCCGACGTAGCATCATTCCCAAGCTGATGGAGGAGGCTCATGCGTACTTCGGTCCTGGCTCTGGACCCCAAGGCGCGAAGAAACCGACTGTTAGCACCCACCGAGGAGGTGCGCACTTATATCTGATATCACCGTTGTGGGATGTTGATGCGATGCTGAATCAGAGACCTATCACTTCTGTTACTTCTTCAAGAAGACGGAACCGTATTCACTCCTCATCAAGGTGTGCCGGACGTTTCGGAGGGACTTTTCCACTACTTAAATTCAGACAGAATAGGCATTTCGTCGCAGTCCCCGCCCATAAGCCCGGCCCAGCGCTGCCTACCGTTCAAAACCCTCTCAGACCCGGAAAGCGCGTCCGGAAGAATGACAGTCTGGGGAGGATCGAAGGGGCGAAGAAGAGCAAGGCGAAAGCAACGGCCAAACGGAAGGGGAAGACGAAGGCAGTCGACATGCAGCTGGATGAAGACCCCATGGATGATGACGAGTCTCCCTTTCCCGAACCTGAACCGCGACGCTCCAAACGGCAGAGGAAGACGGTCGACGCAGGATACAAAGAAGGAGGCGACACGGATAAGGACTCGATGGGCGACGACGATGAGTTTGTGATGGACTCAGAACCTGAGACAGCACCACAGACCCAAAGCGACGATGAGGACGAGGAAGTTATAATCGTCAAAAGCGAAGAACGAGAACCCTCTCTCCACTCACGGTCCAGGTCGCAATCCCAACAACCAGGCCCTTCATTCATCGACCTCGAAGCGGAAGAGGAAGAGATGAAGCCCAAACCACAACTTCAGCTGTCTTTTAATGGTTTCAATATCTTCGGACGTTGTCTTTGCGTTATTGTGGAACCTTGGCCGGTAATCCGTGCGCCAGTCGAGTCTCAGGCGCCTCAATCATCTCGGATAGCTGCAGATTCTAGAGCACCTAGTGTTGTTCCCGATCCTGCATCTGCCCGAGGTCAAACCCCGCTATTCCTTCCTGATGATGATGACAGGGGAATCACGCCTGCATCGACGCTCAGGACTGGTCGCCCGCCCGTTCCACTCTTCAACGACCCTCCCCCGAACGACGATGTACAGGAGGAAGACGAGGAAGGCGGTATGATGCTTTTCAGTGAACTCCTCAGCGCAACGGGAGGTTTGCGAGTGGATGCCGATGACGAGGATGGATTCGATGGCGCGATATTGTTCGGAGATGCGGATGAACAAAAGGAATTATCATAAGGTGTTACACTGTCTAATTTCCGTACTTTTATTAGCCCGAGCGGGAGATGTGGCGTACTGTAGCTTGTAATCTGTCCCTTCGCTGGATTCACGCGCGCCCAATTTCCTTGAGGATCTCCGATCTTCGGGCGGAGGAAACTTCCCTAAACCCAGCTGCAGACATCTCGAAAGTCCCATGACCGCCAGACAGCGCGCGAAGCCGTGTCGAATAGTCTAGCATCCGACTCAAAGGTACAACCGCGTATACGGATCTCCTTAACGACGGGCCACCCTTTCCCGAGAACTTGCTAGGAGCAGACGAAGGGGACAACCATTCCGGTGGGACGTACACCCCATCCTCTGAGTATGCCTCGATGCTATCGGAATCCAGTCCCCCAGTGGTGGTGTTCGATCCGAGGTCGAGAACTTCACCGCCATGTTCCGTGAGGTCTTTTACCACTTTCCCGAGGGTTTCTTCAGTTACCGAAGCCTTGAGGTTCATATACGGCTCCATAATCGGGCCCGGACCCGCGTCGCGGAGTCGGTGACGCAGGAGATAAGCTGCAGCGCTCGCGAGGACCGACGGCGGTGCGTCTTTGCGCTCGGAGAAACCTTTGACTCGGATATAGACGCGACATAGGGCGAGAGAAGTGTGTGGGGAGCCGGAGAGCGCGTTGGATAAGCCACGTGCAACGAAAGCAAGTGGGGTGTCTGGGTTCGGGGAGGAGTCGGGAGAGAGGAGAGGTCTCCCATCGATTCCGAGGACGATATTCCCATCCCACATAGGGTCTCCAGGCTCGTCTTCTTGGGCAGGGCGGACTTCGAGGTCGATCGTTACCTCCACCTTTTTCCCCCCGATCTCCGTGGACCAAGTATTGTGCGAGGCTTGGACCTTAGATCCCACGCCTTCACGATAGCTAACCCGCCGCTGTCCAACCTCGAACCGAGCGTTCCACTCATTTCGCAAACGGTCTTCAACAATCTCCAAATGCAAAGCTCCGAGACCGTGGATCAAAAGTTGTCCCTCTTGAGCTTCGTGCCGTACTGAAGGATCTGTTCGGGAGAGCGCTTCCAGGGCCACCTGAACCGGCTCCAGGTCAGAGTGTGACTGTGGGATTATGGACGCGGACATGACAGCGGGTGGAGGGATGATCTCTGGTAATGCGGATTCTGCAGAGCCTCGCATTGAGACGAGGGTATCGCCCGTACGCGTGAACTTGAGTCCCAGAACCACACCAACAGAACCGAAGGAGAGCGAATCCACCTCCTCTGCGTCAGAGGCGTAGAGCAGGAGAAGCTTGGAGACTCGTTCCTTTTGACCCCGGGTCTTGTTCATGACCACGCTCTGTTTGTTCAGGGTACCTGGGGGGTGGGTGTCAATGGATGCCATGAACTCGGTGCTCAGAAGTTTTCCTTACCTGAGTAAATGCGGACGAACGTCATCCATCCTTTACGCTTGTCCCAAGCAACTTTCCAGGCCAACATGAGGAGGGGTTTGTCCATGGGTGAAATGTCAATGGATACGTCTTTGGGACTTGCGAGCAACTCCCCAACGTAATCCAGAACCAAGTCTGTCCCGATATTCTTCATGGCAGAGCCGCAGAGCACAGGAAGAATCTCGTTTGAGATCGTCGCCTTGCGGAGGTGTGGTAATATCGCGGCCGATTTGATGTCCGTATATCCAGTTTCGGCAGAGTCGGCCTCCAAAAGCTGGTCCATCAACGGTTCAGCAAACATAGCCAGGTTTTCAAGAAGTGTCGCTCTCGCAGGTAAGAGATGGGGAGCTATGGGATGCGATTCCGGGAATATACCAGAAGTAAATATGGATTCCTGGTTCTCTGGGAGGGGGTGACGGGTGGGCACCCCCTGTCCATCCCATTTCCAGACCTCCCATTTAACGAGATCCACCAGCCCTTCGATTCCGGGTTCTGCGCGTCGGTAGTCATCTGGGTCGAAGGAAGCGATGGGAAGGGTGAGAACCATAGGCTTTCTGTGAAGTCGATGTGCCATCAAGGAGAGCAAGGACGACTTGAACGACGCGCCAGGTCGATCCAGCTTATTGAGGAACATCAATCTTGTCGGTACCTTGTATCTAGAAGAATGGAGTCAGTTGTTGAAAGGACCAATAGGGGTGGGCTCTCACATTACCTGTCCAGTTGTTTCCACACACCCTTCGTTTGCGCCTCTACCCCCTCAACCGAATCTATGAGTACGACGGCACCGTCGACGGCTCGACTGGCACTCTCCACCTCCATTCCAAAGTCTGCGTGTCCTGGGGTATCGATGAGGTTGAACGTCCAGTCCTTCCATTTCACCGGGATGCTAGCGGACTGGATGGTGATCCCACGTTCCCGTTCCGCTGGCAAGAAGTCGGTAGTAGTGCTCCCGGTGTCCACGGATCCAGCAGCGGAGAGATAGTTCGACGTGAGGAGGATTGATTCGGTCAGGGTGGTTTTTCCAGAATCTGTATACAAATGTTGTCGGACTTCGGAAACAGGAATGGCCAGAGATACGTCGCACCTATGTGCGCGACGAGCGCGATATTACGGATTTTCGAAGGGCCCTCCGCGGCAGCGGTAGCATAGTTCCTGGTACGCCTCAAGATTGTCTGCCTGGCCAAGCGAGTAAGCATTCCTCGGGGCAAGTGCTTGAAACTTGACCGGGTTGAGGTGGCGGACGTGATCGGGTGGCCTTATTGTCCGCTGCTCAATCAAGATGATTGTTTGCAATCCTTATTATTCTCGTCTCTCACCCCCACCACCACTTATTGACCCCCAGCATGTCCTCCGAACCCACCGAGCAGGATGTTCAAGACGGCTTTGAAGAAAAACTCAGGCAGAGGAAGGCTCAGCTCGAGAATCACCCACTAAACACTGTGCCGAAGATGAAAGCATACCGGCCAGGTGGCACGCTGCCTAACACACCACTCACTGCCTCAACAATTTCTTTTATTCTGGGATGGACGTTTTCCTTAGGATTGTTAACCTTCTTTCGAGGAGGCTTTGGCTCCTGGTGGAACTCGTACCAACTGGGTTTCTTTATGGCCGCTTGGTCAGGGTTCCATTGGGGAGAATTCGCTGTCACTGCTGGATGGAATCTTGAGAAATGTAGCGTCGATTGTGCGTATGCCCTATTACTCTTACCCCATCTATCCGACATTGAAGCACCGTAGCATTCTTATTGACGAATGGCAGTTTATACCTCATCGTGAACGGATTGGCCGTGATAGAACATGAGATAGCTATGTTCTTCCGGCCTTCGTGGAAGACAAACCCATACGTTACGCAGATTGGTAGGATCTTCCTCCACGCCTTGGATCCTTCGGCTCACGATGATCCCATCCAGGAATCGTGATTGTGCTTGCGGGCCAAGCGCTGAGGTCGATGGCCATGATTCAGGCTTCAACCAACTTCTCACACATGGTGGCACACCATAAAGTCCCAAGTCATCGTCTCGTAAAAGAGGGAGTTTACGCGTATGTCTGATGTTCTAATCCCCCGGGACATGTCCTGACACCCGACCACAGATGGTTCAGACACCCATCGTACACTGGCTTCTTCTACTGGGCAGTTGGGACACAGATGGTCCTTCAAAACCACGTATGTTTCGCCGTATTCGTTTCTATCCTTTGGAGGTTCTTTTACCATCGCATAAAATGTGAGTGTCCCCCCTGCTGCCACTCGGAGTCGTACTGAAGACATTTAAAATAGACGAGGAGAATCGGTTGATTAACTTCTTTGGAGATGAATACCGCGAGTACCGAAAGACAACGCGCACATTAATACCTTTCATCCCTTGAGTATTTCCAGGCTTACGCTAGTAGCTTCGTCTTTTACCAGCCAGAGCTGTTAATTTCTTTTTACGTTACTTTCTCGAATGCACAGCGTCATGTTGCGATGAATAGTAAAGACGACATATAACACAACAGCATACAAGCTTACTCCTCGGAGATAGTGCCCTTCTCAGAGACGTAGATACCGTCCAAGAATTTACGGATATCTTTGTTTCGCACCCTGCAAACGCCGTGAATGGAGGCGGCTGGCCTGAAGTCAGATCCGAGTGCCTGGCAGGTATGGATAACTACGACTCACCTGATTGAGAGACGTTCTGAACGTCGGTACCTTCGAGGATCAGCTCATCTTTTTGTGCCTTCGACTCGTATATCGTCACACCCTCCAACATCTTCACATTTCGTACGGTCTACACAGGGCTCCGTGAGTGAATTCCGGTACATTTGAGATGGCTAGTCGTACCTTCTCGCCCAAGAAATTACGAATTTCCAGAGAAGAACCGCCATCCTGGATAATACAGTTGATGGGGAAATGGGCGTACACTGCCCTCATTTTGTATTTGAAACCCTGAATTAATTGTCAGCCAGGATGATTAGGCTTCGAACCGCTGCAAAACGGACCCTCGTAACACCCTTAATCATATTCGAGATGAGACTCCTGATCGTTCGTAAGCAGGCAACGTGCTTCCTGCCACCTTGCCAAACGGCGAGAGTAACTTTGGCGCTGTTCTTGGTTTTCACCAGCCGGATGTCCATGTCGATGTGTCGGACATTCTTGACGAGGGTACCCCGTGGACCCTTTACGGTGATGATACGGGACTTGACAGTAACATCAACACCTTCGGGGATATCGAGTTCTTCTGTTGAGTGGACGTCCCGCATCTGGTCCAATGAGTCGACGAACCAATATTGCGATGTGAACTGTGCGCACCGTAGATTGTTTAACGAGATCTTGAGGCTCTGGTGTTTGCAGTGGCGGATGAGTGTAGGCTGGTCCTGTGGCTGGCCCAGCTGTACAGTGCTGACAAATCACCGGATTTGGGAATATTCAGGCAGCACGTGATGGGAGTTTGTGGCCATGGCGGTGTTTGAAATCCCATAAGGTCCGAGCCGGCGACGCCCGGAATCCTTATCCCCAACTCTGACCTGAACCATCATCACCGTGTACAGCGACCACTCGTTGTTGCGGTTCGTCTGATACTTTGTGAGAGACGACGGTAGAAGGAAGAGATTCTAGTACACGCAAGTATTACGGACCCGCAGTATTTGAGCCTGCCATGTCTGTGTACCCCCCGCCGAGCCACCTCCAGCAGGCCCCTTACCCCCACCCAGCATTCCCCTCCCTCCCTCCCCAATACGGCTACCCACAGCCCGTTCAGCAACCCATCCCATACTTTTCAGATTCGATCCAATTCCGCCAGTTCTACGCTCATAAGCTCCGTGGCCTCACAGAGAACTCCAAGCCAGCCATTCATGCTTTGTCCATGATTGCTCAGGACTTCGCGCGATGGGCCGATGTAGTCGTCCAGTGCATCGAGAATCACATTCGAAGGGTGAGTCATCGTTCCCCTCCTGTTTACCTGACCCGGTCGAGCTTGGTGTCGAGGGCTACCCTCCCTGCTGTGCTGCCTTCGGTGTTTTTATTCCTGTAAAACCACGCCACCTATGTACTTTACTTGTAAAATTTTCACGCATGAGACAAAGAAAAGAACATAGTCGTGCGCTTCGTGCGTCCTGTTGCCAGGCTGCGAAGGCATGCCTCCACAGCGAGCGGCCAGCAGGTCCCGATGCCATCCTTGACTCCATCATGCTCTTGCCTTTTTTGTCATTCCGCGGATTGCTGACCAATCATTGCCTAATTTGTATCCAGATCCCGCCACCCTTCAAGCTCACCGCATTCTATCTCTTGGACGCAATCTCGAAGAACCTGTACGAACCGTATGCTCGTCACTTTGGACCTGTCGTTGTACCCCTCTTTTTGGATACGTATTCCCAGGTGGATGAATCGACTAAGGCCAAGATGATTGAGATGCTTGCGACCTGGCGAGCCGGCGCTCCCAACGGAAGAGAGCTCTTCGGGGCGGTGCAGCAACTGGCTATTGAACAAGAAGTCTTCGGTACCGGCGCATCGTCGGTATGTTCCATCAGTGATCGGCTTGCTTCTCTCCTCGTAACACTTGGAATCCAGGATACCACTCGTGTATCCTCTGCGCAAGTCCTAGGCGAGCTGCAATTTGCGATTGGTCAGGCAGAACGCGAGATGCAGTCTAACCCCTACAACAACACCGTAAGGAACCAGCTTCCGGTTTTACATCAGGTAAGCTATACTCCCCACTATTTCCTTACGATCAGACACCTGACGTTGTCTTCTAGCTTCGCCAATTCGTCGAGAAGGGTCTCTCTCAGGATGAACTCCGCCAAATACTAAATCAGCTTAGAAACATCACCCGTCCCTCTGTGCAACCGCCCCCCCAGTCATATCCCGTTGCCTCCAACATGTCAGCTTTGCCGCCTCCTACTACATACTCACAGTATAGCTACAATCATGCTGGCCCTTCCTCTGCTCCACCTCAATCGTATCCGCCCCAACCTGCATACCCTCAAGGCACTCTTGATGTGAAGCCATCTTTCCCTCCTGCTCCTCCTGTGCAACCCGTATCTGCTGTGCCTCTTGCACTCGCCAATCAGCCTAGTGTGCCTGCGTTGCCTGCTGTAAGCGATATTGCAAACCTGTACAGCGCCCTCGTAAAGGCAGGCATGGTTGGTGCTACTGGTACCCCTCCCGTGGCTTCGAGCAACGTGAATGAGCCACATCCGGAGTCAACAGACTCGTCGAGTAAGAGTATGTCAGAACATGCGCGTAAGCTCCTTTCCCAGAGGATCGAGCTTTCAACGTCCGGAATCACTAGGTGAGCGAGTGACCTTATTCCATGGGAGTTACGTAACTGACTGATGACCGGGTTCCTAGATATAAGCCCGATTTTGATGAGCTCTTCCTAAGACGAACAATTCAATGCAAACAGTGCGGCCGCCGTTTCTCGGATGATGCGACCGGAAAGAAGAAATTGGAAGATCACCTTGACATGCATTTCAGGCAGAAGAGGAAGGCAAACCAAAACGTCGGCCGTGGGCACTCGCGGAGCTGGTTTACTGCTTTGGACGTAAGTCTCCCTTTGTTTTATGCACGGCTGGCTGGAGGCATTGACTTATATTTTCTAGGACTGGATCCGCGATGCCGGCGATATGAAAGGCAAGAGCCGTGCTGACCGACCACTCACCGGTAGATTAGCCGCTGCCGAGGAGAAGGCGAAGCGTGAGGCCGAACTGAGAGCCATGTTTGTTGTTGTGGCTCCGGGAGAGGAGGCTAAGCCGTTTTCGTGCCCGGTCTGTAAGGAACCAATGAAGTGTGAATTCTTGGAGGATGAGGAGGAATGGGTTTGGAAGAATGCGATGAAGAAGGATGACAAGGTATGTTCCCTTCGCTCCATCTAGCAAAATACGTTGGAGACTGACGCTTCCCTGCAGATTTACCACGCTACTTGTCATGCTGAAGCTGTTATTTCAACAAACACGCTGGCAGCGCGTCTTAAGAACGAAGAAAGGGAGAGTAGGAGTCGTTCCGGAACGCCGGAGGTGTCTGTCCCTACCCCGACGCGTTCAACCCCACCCAGGACCCTCCAACCAAGAGCGTCTCTGTCTCCATCACCTGCCAAAGCTAGCGGCATCAAGAGGAAGGCAGAGGGTGATGAGCCCTCCCTTGGCGACTCTCCTCCCGCAAAGAAGTTTGAGGCCTCTCTATAGGTTGTTTCAGGTTGAACGTTGGTTTTTGTTTCGCATTTGCACTGCGCATCCCACAGTAGAAAGCCATATTGTACACCTTGCACAGTTCAGGTCTGCATCGTAATCTTATCCGTGTTTTATTCCATCTCGTGTGAATACCTGAGTGAGCGGCATCTGTCTTTTGATGAAGTTGTCACGCGCTGCGGGCTTTGTTTCAAACTCTTTCAACATACACGTCAAATCCCAACCAAAAACGACACGAGGCCCCTCCACCGACCCACTCTCAGTTCAGCGGACGTCCCGAGGTGCGTTGGCACTAGCAAAAGGACTGATTTCGTCTACGCTCCTAGGTGTTTCTGCGCTTCAAACTCATCTCGCAATCTGGTCTCTCAGTTCATTGTGAGTCCAGGGTCAAACTCGTTACCTCGCCTCATCTCACCGATCCTCTTCCGCCTACAGCTCACTTCCCCGTTCTGATTTTCTTTCGCCCTATCGAGTAAGCGAATATGGATATGGATGTAGATATGGATGTCCCATACAGCGTGAGCGTCTTCCTCCGTCGCGCCTGCCATCAACTCCCATCCACC
>Ga0307513_10004067_pt1 | contig 19603 bp, 15 predicted proteins | sample 15_EM_MG_FD_202174 | JGI IMG/M metagenome (GOLD analysis project Ga0307513, IMG submission 202174) | Populus trichocarpa ectomycorrhiza microbial communities from riparian zone in the Pacific Northwest, United States - 15_EM | ecosystem: Host-associated > Plants > Roots > Unclassified | place...
CCTGCTCCTGCTCCCCCTGGAGCGCCAAAACATCCCAGATGGGTGTATCTAACCCTGCTACACCCAAATATGAAATTTCCCGCCCAAATATCCCCCCCAACGTGCGTAACAGCGAGCGCAACCACCCGCCTGCCACATCTGGCATTGTTTATACCTATTTACTAGTGTCCCCAACCCCCATCCAACAGCCCCGCCCTATTACACACCCCTGCCCTCCCATCCGGCACCCTCGGCATATGAACCAATTCACCCGCTCACGCAAAGGACCCTATTACTAATCCTAACCAGCCCCGGCACAACGGCAAAGTCCTTTTTTTTGGGTGGTGGGGTATACCCGGTGTGGATTTATGAAGTGACTTGGGGAATACCTGGGTATTCATGTATGAGGGTAGCCACTACAGGTGATGGGCCTCCCCTTATATCTGCTACCTGCTCCCAACCCACGAGCCCATACCAAGATTCATCGACATCGACATTGGGTGGCCTACATCCCTCGTTGGAGGAGAGAGGCCAGGTGGCAGCAAGTTTGGGTGCGTGGGGACTTAAATAAGCCAGAAAAAAGGTAGTAAGGAGGCTGTAAACAAAGTACCTACTTTTTTAACGTGTCTTGCCGCGCTCGTTGAGGTGCTGTGGGAAGGATGGTGTTGATCGCGATTAAAACTCCGATCAGAAAACCACCTGGGTCAGATCCAATAATAGAACAAGTCCTATAAATAGGACTCATAATGTTACAATTGTTGCAATGATCTACGTCTACATGAGACTGAGGCTAATTAAAGAAATTAACCACGATAGACCAGTATTTAGTAAAGTCGCGATGTTCTGAGGCCCTTGTCCTAGAGGTGTCCTTTTCTTCAAGGTTCCAAGGCTTTGGCTGGACGAACTATCTTGGTACCTGCACGGAATTTCCGGGCCGGAGCAGCCTTGGCTCAGCGCTCAACTCGCAAAATTGTAGCCTCTAGGACCTCTAACCTGTCTCTTATCTATGGCTATGCTGGTGTTGAGTCTACACTGCTTGACTCTAGTTCGATCCCATCAAATGAAAGAAGAACGTCAAAAAGTGGCGGGCGAATCGGTCCATAAAAGTGATACCTGTCATTTACAGGCCTGTACGGTCTCCGGCAGGGCCGCGGCGGTGCACTGACTCGAACATCAGCCCCGGAAGAACTTTCAAGATATGATTGCGCTTTATTTTCGCATTTTCCACATGTATACAGGGTTTCCCACTCTAAAATTTGGGAACTGCATAGTACTTGTAGGTTCAAATAAATTTGTCTCCACAGAATCCTAATGGTCTCCGTTGAAGTACCGAAATTGTGCAAAGTCGGATAAAGGGCAGATCACTTGTGGTTAAGAGGCCACGTGATTCCGCGGGAACCTCCGTTACTCCTCTTCGAGCCGTCCTCGCGTTGTTGGTAAACCAGCAAGGAGCAAAACCCCAAAATATTTAGGGTAAGTTATCACATCCCTGGGAGAGTAACGGCCAGAAAGAATTCTCCTTAAAATGGGATTTTAGCCCTTAAAATGCCATATTTTGGCCAAAGCACATCAAATGAATAAAAATTTAAGGTTGAGTATTTATTACTCTTGTTCCATGTTGAAAGTTGAAACGATGGTATGGTCATAAACGACCCAATGTTTTGCTGTCGGCATTGCTCATCCAAATTTGGTATTGATGGCTTGATGGCGACGGCGGGGAGTCCGCCCAGAACCCCCTCGACTGGTGCTTGACCGCCACCGCCGACAGCTTCTGACAGCGACAGGACATTCTTTGATGGGATCAACTAGAGTGATCGAGTGTCCCCTCATGCTGGTGTTGCCACTGGTGTCAAAAATAACTTTCATAAAAGAAGGGCCCATTACGATTGGAGGGAATTGACAGCTTCTTTTTCTATATGAAGTATTTCCCAGGCCAGTGGCATGTGGGGGGTCTTAAGTAGAGCACGTTGTATTCCAATCTCTAACCCGCTTGTTGGCTCCGTTGTCGTTCAAACTATGATCTTTCTCATCTTGTTATATCTCTGTTTCTTTTCAGGACCTTGGAACACCCTCGCTCTCCCAACAGACTTCCGACTACCCGAAAATTTTCCCACAAACCGCCCCCAGCCCATTTTCACTCGCGAAGATGAAAGCAGGTTTGAAACTCGATCGATGTATGGTATACTTTGGAGTTGCCTTTCAACGATATTCGCATCCACATGGATCGCTGTCCATCCCAACATCCCAGCACCTGGGGATTCTCAGTGGTCAATCATCAGAAGACGGCTGGCGATCATGGGATATATCCTTCTTGCTCCGGAACTGGTCATCTTTTGGGTAGCGAGACAACACTTCGCCGCGCGTCGTTTAGCGAGAAAACATCAAAAAAAAGGCTGGACGCTGGCCCACGGATTCTTCCTCATCATGGGCGGGTTCACTCTTCACGAGCGAGGGAAACCGGTTCGGATCCTGGAAGATAAGGACCTGGAAGAGCTGTCAGCAGCAGGGAAAATCGAATGGCCAAAAATTAGCAAGGAGGAGATTATTGATCGAAGCAAAGGGGATTATCTATCCAAGGCTATTGTCCTCTTTCAAGTTATATGGTTTATCGTACAGTGGTTCACTCGGGTGTCCAACAATCTAGATATAGCCCTGTTGGAGCAGAGTACTGTCTCGTATGCTGCCGTCACCGTGGTTGTTTATCTCCTTTGGTGGGAAAAACCCCTCGACGTGCGTTTCTCCACCCCGGTGCAGCTTCTACAGGGCGATATCGAGAAAGGAGATGCTGGCCCAAAAATTAAATCCATATCCGAACTCTCCGATCAAGAAATCCCGGAGGGAGAAGAGAACATGGCCCTCCACCCCAATCCAACCGCCCCACCAACCATAGTTCAACGCGACACATCCACCCCTGATCCAGCTCTTACCCGAATGCAAAGATTCCACGCTTTCCGACAACGTGTCTGCATCAAGCATGGGGCACTATGTGGGCTCGGATACGTATTCATTCTTTTCCCCCTGCAACGCTTTTTCGGCGCTTTTGCAGACATTCTTGGCCGCGAAGCTCTGGGAGACAAGGTCATTCGGGTACCCACATTTTATTCAGCCCCTCACCTCCACACCGGCCTCCCACTACTATTTTCGTTCTACGTATCGATGACGTTCGGGGGCGAAAACATCATCTCGTCATTATCTTCAAAATCCGACTTCGCCACATTGCAAGAACGATGGGTGTGGAGAATATCGAGCATCCTCGTTTTATGCTTTCCATTTTCTATTGCTGCATTCACGAAGCTCGTTGGAGTATCCACCAGAGAAGAGAACAAAACGACTGGGATAGGCCTTTACATCGATGTTTTAAAGTGGATTGTTTGGCCAACATTCTACATGTGTATCATCGTGCGGATAGTCCTCATCATCCTCTCATTCATGGAACTCCGCGCTCTCTCACCCGGAGCATATGTCCAGGTTAACTGGGTCAGCTTCTTACCCCATATATGAACGCCATCACATCGCTTCAAGCACAATTTTCGTAGGCTAGGATGATCGCCCTCCCGGGCATCGCATACGAGGACCAAATGAGGACCACAGATTCATTGAAAGTGAGCAGATGGTTCGGGAACAAGGATGGATATGAATCATATGATTATTTACTTTTGGATGTCCTGACGAGACGACGGGAGCGACATTCTGACATTCCAATTACCCCCCTTCCTAGTAGTTATGAGTCTTTTATGTAACCCAGCTTCACCGCAAAGGAAAGTCACACAAATTTCGAGACATCAAAAATGCCTAATAACTACCTACATTCAATGTACTTACGCGGTCGACATTAGAAAACTTGACGACCACCGAACGATTCCAGCCTCAGCGCCACCACCCACCCGTATGTATCAGAGACTACGAGAACATCCTCACCATTTGCCGTCGTGGGAGCGAACTTATGTGGATACCCAACGGCGTCTTCGATAGGTTGTAAGGAGGAGTCAGTACACTCAGCGACTGGCCAACCTGGTATGTTAGCACTGCTATGTACTGGGCACGGAAAGTCGATGCTCTCCGAATGAAAATACAAAATCGGAAATGACCATGGCCCACGTTAATGTCGACGAGCGTGAACGAACGATATCGAGGAAGCGAACTTACGTCTCATAGCAAGGATAAAGTTGCCTGGAGCATATAGTAAGTGCCCATCATCGGCACAATGAGATGCTTACACAATGAGATGCTTACCTTGAATTCTAGAACTCGCCAGCGGCCCTACGTACTCAACGTCAACGTCAACAAGGAAGAACAGCGAAGATCTCGTGGATGTGTCATTGGGAAACACATTCGCCGGAGACGCGGGCACACGATGGCGCCTACGATGAAATGGCGGATGGAAAAGTAGGTCGTGAGGGCGATCGACTAGCGAACAGTCAGTCACCATCTCCTTGTCTGCGATAGGCGGTGGGCGTTGAGACTTATTCCAAAGCTCCTCGTGTAACGCATAAACTAAAGGACAATTAAAATATGATAACGACAACAAGCAATGAGAAGAGAAGTCAATCATTGGCTAATAGCCCTTGAGGGAACAAGAATGGTCATCAACGACGTACATTTCAGCTGCTGGTGTCGTCGTACATCTGCAAAGGGGTTGCAGATCCCTTTGTCGCTGCGCTCTGGTCGAGATATCATGGTAGCCGGGGTTATGTTCCTCGAGCGGAGAATGGTAAACTTCTCAGAGAAGGCGTCGCTCTTGTTCATCTACGAAAGATGAAGGAATGGCGTGACGTACGATGAACATCTTGATGAACCACTGTGAAAAAGGCAACTGACCAAAAACAGGGGCGCCGTCGTTTTCTTAGAACAATGGATCCATCTCATTTCTTTCATATCGAACAGCGTGTACAGTTTTCCAGACTTAAGCATCGTCTTAACATCTCCACAGGATGTCCTAGTCTATCGGGAGGTGAGGCCATCTGGTCGATGAAGTTAGAGTAGTACCTCAACGACAACTCGAGAGTTGGGATGCTTAGAGCTTGGTGAAGTTCTGATTGTGGGAAGTAAGAAATCAGGACAAGGAGAAAAAAAAGAGAAAAGAAATAATCGAAGGGAAGAATAATAAAGAAATCATTGTAGTCGACGAACCTTCGCCAAATCCCGTGGCTCCCCCGAATGAGATTTACAATCAATAGCTGGTCTTCCAATTGCTACAGATTCCGTCTCTTTGACAGTTTGGCATCGTGGATCATCTGGTGAGCCCTACAGAAAGCCTCGCTAATGAAATATTGCACGCTGTCCGAGAACTCGGCCATGATCCCGGAGAGGGTGGTCATTGGTTGGTATTGATATCCCACCCGGACGACTTTGACCACCCTTGATCGCGTGGCACACATGGCATGACAGCGGCCATACCAATAGCCACATCGGCGGCGGCGTTGATTTTATGCGATAAGAGGCAGCGGCAATGAGGTAACTCAGGACCCATGAGGACGCAGTCAGGTGATATTGAGGTCGGTTGGGGAGAGGAACCGATCGAAGGAGGTTCTGCAGTCGCTCGCGGTTCAAGTAGGCGAAATGTGGGCGGTGCTGCATGAGGAAAGTCGGGCGAGCACGAGTTTTGCATGTTGTCTGGTAGAGAAGGGAAAGTCCGGGAGTGAACAGCGTCTCTGGGCCTGTTGAGTTCTTCGAGGGCGACGTTCCCTTGCCTGGTGAGGATGCTGAAGGTTGGGATGCCTTAGTGGGCAGAATAGTTGGGGTCACTCTCAGGACGCGGAAGTGGTATAGGTGATCGGCGGAGCGTGTGTATTGGAACTAAGCAGAGTTATCGAGAGCTATAGTTTGTTCAAGAGTCGAGGCTATGGGATCTACGAGGCGGCCCGTTGGTCGCCCTCTAGTTTCCAGTGGCTGTGGGATGAAAAGCGATAGACGGAATGAAAGAAAGGAATGCTGGTGTACAGCATGATGCATGATGCATGATGGGTTGTTGCCTCGAGCTTAGTTTGGCCTTCGAGGTGGTGAGAGGCAGTGTGTGACATGTCACGTTGCCTCTGCCCTAATAAGGTCGCCGATCTTCGCCTTCCCTCATTCCTCGGTTGCGACGAAGATCACCAATTTAATGGCAGTTATATCGTAAAATCATCGTTGAAAAACACATATGTTGGATCAATTCTGCACACGTTGTGTTGGAATATCGGGGGGCTGTGCGAGCGTGCGCAATGCGCCGCTATCTCCGTAATCTTGGTATATTCCTCTTTCTTGCATTCTTCCGGGCTGCAGTCCTCATTTTATATTACCCTCCTTTTATTCTGTAGTATATAGTATATATCCGAGACATTGTACTGTATATTGTCCTCTGAACAACTGGAAATCTTATCTAAGTTATCTTTATCTTATCTCTATCTCCTGAACAACTAGGCTTACTATGCAGTACTTTTTTTTTGCATAGGTTAACTATCCAAGCAACGATAAGCTCCGAGTCACAGGTATCCATAGGTTTACTACCTCCCCGTGAATCTTTCACAGATGTGCTTTGGATGTGCTCCGCATTCCAACCTGACTCATGTTCGATCATTTGATCTTGAATTCTGGAACTCTGGAGTATTTTGGGACTTGGTATTACCAAAAAAAAATCCTAGCTCATATATCACTGGGCAATACATTATGCGAACCATATGTTTTGAGGTACGTTGCTGGCTTCTTCCTTTCCACCACCACCTCCACTCCCCGTTCTTCCCATTTTCTCCCTTACCCCCATACCTCACAGGCGTATTATATCCCCGTCATATCTAGCCCATTCGCTCGATAATGCCAGGTGGCGGGAGATTGTCGCCCCTCGTTGTGTGGTCCTCGACGACAACCTAGAATGCCAACGATAAAGTCGAGGGAGATGGGATGGGAGAAAAGCGAGTACTCCACATCCTGGAGGTCAAATACCCCCGTTTGAGGCGTCGACGACCTCCACGTTCCTGCATCCCACACCCAATAAGAGCTAAAATAGGTCCACTGCTCAGCCAGCTGGCACTTTGACTCCTCCTCCGACCGTTCGCATATCCCCATATTGAAACCACCTCCACCCTTGCTGGGTCAGCACCTACTTCCAAACATACAGTTCGCATAACATATTACCTAAGTGGTGTATTGTATGTGGGTTAGATTTTTTTTGGCAATACTAGGTTCCAAGGTACCTCAGAGTTCCAGAATTCGAGATCGAGTGGTTGAACATGAGTCAGGTCTGATCAAAATCGACCGTCGACCTGTTTAAATGTGGAATGCGAAGCACATGTGTGAAAGATTCATGGGGGTAGTAAATCTGTGTGACTTCGTCTGGACTAGAACCTGTGACTTGGAGCTTTTCGTCGCTTGGATAGTTAACCTGTGCAAAAAAAAAAAAGTATCGCGGCCAAAATTTGATCCAACCTAGTGTTTTTCAACAATGGTTTCTCTCCTATCGCAGTGTCTGGGAAATGCCCAAGTTCTCGATAACATCCAGAACTGGAACAGCGGGTGCCCCTAGTTCCTTTAATGAGGCTGAGGAGCGACAACTTCCATGCGTGGAGAAGGAGAGGGTTTTTTCAGTAATCGAAATGTGGCAATCGATGGGATCGATGTCATCATGCTTATAGTATGTACCGTAAATGTAAAGGGTAGTGGGTAGTTCTTGGAAGGCGGATGACGATCATGGGATACTTTCTTCTCGCTCCAGAAACCGTCATTTTTTGGGCAGGGCGACAACACTTGCGCAGCGTTTACTAATTTTATGAAAAAACACGCAAAAAAACATGCGGGCTGGACGCGGACCCACTCATTCTTCCTTATCATGGGTGGGTTCACTCTTCACAGGGGAGGAAAGCCGGTGCGGGTACTGGAGACTAAGGAGCTGGAGGAGCCGCTCTCTTATGCAAGTCCCAATATTTGAAGAGAGTGAGAGGAAATTTCGGGAACGGAAAGAAACGATTATCATTTAATGTTCGATGCCATGGCGGCACTCCAGACGGGAACTATGTTTAGAATTACCAACCTTGTTACTAGTATATTGGAAATTTGATCCTGATCCTTAGCTTCTGGTATCATACATTTATGCTGTACCTCACATAACATTGAAACCACACGGGATAGATATGGCGTGCGTCGGTAGTAAGCAGGTTGATAACTTGCCGTTTATTTTTCTTAATCGATCCCAGGGGTGCAGATAGTAGGCCCAATGACTGTTATAGTTTTGCTGAGATGCCGAGGTTCGCGGAAGAGTCGACATCGTCTAGAGCGTTGAAAGTAGCTGACCTAGTACTGGGTAAGGGTAAAAAAACGAAAAATTTGTTCAGACCGGACAGAGAACGCAAAGACTCCTTACTATGCCGCCTCAATATCCCGAACAATAACCTCAACATCCCAATAAGCGCCCGCCCAAACGTCCTCAACGCCCCGTCAACAATGAACTCAATCACCAACCAAAACACTATCGGCCCCTTACTCTCAACACCGAAAAAGATCACGAAAAGGACCAAAAATCATCTAATCAACTCGGAAATACTCTCAAGGATGTATGTCCTATTCTAAAAGGGAAAAAGGGGGAAAGGGCCATCCGGGGAGACAAAGGAGAAAATCAAAACATACTACACCTGAATTCCGTTAGTATCCCGTCGTGCTCGCTTAAACTGATTGTCCAACAATACGGGCGCCGTCGTTTTCTCGGAGAAGTGGATCGATTCCTTCATCTCGTTCAAGTTTCTCTCCTATCGAACAGCGTGCAGTTTGCGAGCCTTGAGTGTCGTCTTAACGTCTCCACAGGATGTCCTGGTGTATAGGTACGATGGCGAGGCCATCCTGTCGATGAAGCTGGAGTAGTGCTTCAACGACAATTCGGTACTGAGGATGGGTTGACCTCGGTGAAGTTCTGAATGTAGGCAGTAAGAAGTAAGTACAAGGAAAAAAAAGAAACAATCGAAAGGAAGAATAATAAGGAAATCGACGTGGGGTGAACGAACCTTCGCCAAATCGGTCTTCACATTGACACCCATCCGTGGCTCCCGAATGAGATTACAATCCATATCTCGCGGTCCAATTGCTACAGATCCCATCTCTTTGATGGGGTCGTGGATCCTCTGGTGAACCCTACAGCAAGCTTCGTCAATGATGACTAATGAAGAACCGCACGCTGTCCGAGAACTCGACCATGTACTGAGAGGAAAATCCTTTCCAACGACCCCCCACGCGAGGTTGATGCGAGGCAACTCCGTCTGGGCAGCTTCGAAATCCAACTCGATCCCGGAGAAAGTGGCCACTGGGTGCCTCTCCACCCGGACAACTTTGACCACCCTCTTGACCGCGAAGCGCACGTGAGATGACGGCGGCCATACCGATAGCTCAGGGCGTTGACATTGCGCGATAAGAGGCAGCGGAAACGAGGTAACTCAGGGCCCATGGGGACGCAGTCTGGTGGTATTGAGGTCGGCTGGGGAAAGCGTCGAACAGGTTCTGCTATCGTCGAAGAGATTCACGTAGAGGAAAGGTGGGCGGTATTGCATGAGGACAGTCGGACGAGCACGACTCTTTATATGCTGTCCGGTAGAGAAGCGGATGTCCTGGAGTGAACGGCGCCTCTGAGCTGTTGATGTCTTCGAGGGCGACGTTCCATATTGATGGCGAGGAAGTTGGAGGTTACAATGCCTGGGTGGGCAGAATTGTTGAGGTCGTTGTCAGGACGCGGCAGTGGTGTAGGTAAGCGGCAGAGCGAGAGCCGTAATTTTTTCAAGCTGTCGAACCACAAAGGTGTTATGTAAGGATGACGATCCGGACACTCCCGGAGCCGGAGTGATCTCAGGGCTCAGCTTCCGTAAAATGGTAGCCTTTTCCCTATACACTGGCAAGTGGCGCCTGTCTCTTATCTATGGCTATGCTGGTGTCAAACCTAACTAGGCCTAACTTATCATCAAACGGGGCTTATCGTGGTTGGGAGCATTGGCAGCCTCCTTTCCCATCACGGTACGAATTACTTCCCAGGTCATTGGTATGCGGCCGCCTTAAGAAGTAGAACATGTGGCTGCTCCAAATTCCCAATCTCATAGCCGCTTTTTGGCGCCGTTGTCGTTCAAACCATGATCTTCCTCACCCTATTATATCTTTGTTTCTTTTCAGGATTTTGGAACACTCTCGCGCTCCCAACAGATTCACGATCACCAGAAATCCTTCCCAGAAGCCACCTGCAGTCCATTTTCATTCGCGAAGACAGGTTCGACTCACGATCGATATACGGTATACTTTGGAGTTGCCTTTCAACGATATTCGCATGCACATGGATCACCGTCCATCCCAACATCCCGGCACCTGGCGATTCTCAGTGGGCAGTCCTTAGAAGGCGGCTAGCGATCATGGGATACTTCCTCCTTGCTCCAGAATTCGTCATCTTGTGGGCAGCGCGACAACACGTAGACGCACGTTATTTGACCAAAAAACATGAAAAAAATCATCCAGGCTGGACGCGAGCTCACGCATTCTTCCTCATCATGGGTGGGTTCATGCTTCACGAGGGAGGAAAGCCGGTGCGGGTACTGGCGGCTAAGGACTTAGAGGAGTTATCGGAAGCAGGGAAGATTGAATGGCCAACAATTACCAAGGAGGAGATCGCGGATCGAAGCAAAGGGGATTATCTATCCAAGACGATCGTCCTCTTTCAAACGACATGGTTTGTCGGCCAAGGCATCGCTCGGGAGGCATATAGCCTAACCGTGACCGAGCTGGAGGTGGTTACCATCGCATTTGCCACTCTCACTGGGGTGATCTATTATCTTTGGTGGGACAAGCCGCTCGATGTCCGTTGTTCCATCCCGGTGCACCTTCTCCATGGTCGTCTCGGGAAAATCGAAGGGGATAATGAAAAAGAAGAGACTGGCCCACAAATTGTTCTCTGCCCAAAAATATGTGCCGAAGAGATCCTTGAGAAAGACGAGGACGTGGCCGTCAACTCCAACCCAGTCCCAACAACCTCAATTCAAGTCGATACATCCACCCGTGATCCAGCCCCCACCCGAATGCAGCGATTTCGCGCATTCAGACGAGGCGCCTGCGAAAAACACGGGACATTGTTTGGGCTCGGATATGTATTCATTGGCTTTCCCCTGGAACGATTTTTCAGCACTTTGTGGCACATGAGGAGCTGCTCCGTTCTGGGAGACAAAAGCCGTCGAGTACCCACATTTTATTCACCCGACAATGACGACCACGACCACGACATAAAAGTACTTGCACTTGTGATGTGCGTAGCGATAGTTTTCGGGGCCACTCACTGCATCCCGTGGTCTTTCCACTTCGCCACATCGCAAGAACGATGGGTGTGGAGAATATCGGCCATCCTCATTTCAGGCGTGCCCATTTCTTTCCTCACCCTCGTATTCCTCCACACAACATTCTTCGACGAGAATAACGCTACTGGGATGCAGCTTTACTCGGCTCTTATAATATTGATTGCCTCTGGAATGATGTTCCTTTATATCATTGCACGGATAGTCCTCCTCCTCCTCCCTTTCGTGGCACTCCGCGCCCTCCCACCCGGTGCTTATGTTCAGCTTAACTGGGTCAGCTTCCTACCCCATATATGAATTCCATACAATTTTTGACGGCTAGGAATTAATGTAAATCACTTCCCTCGTATACGAGGTCCGTATATTTAAAGAAGGCGAGATAGATGTTAGAATGTGAAGCGAGAAGGAAAAGCAGAGGAGTCGCCAATCATTCAGCACTCGGTCGTTAATCCGGTCGTTAGTCGATCCACGTCGGCTCGACTTTGAAATGGGGCTTTGGCATATATTTCTTGCCTTTCTTGCGTCGCTTTTCGTCCTCAAATTCGGCCTCCATCCGTAACTGGACAGTTCGGTGTACTTTGAGTCCATTCGTGCGCTGTTTTAGTATGAATCGAGGTTGAGCCTTGTTCAACCTACCAGGAACCAGTTACCAGTGCCAACAATGTGAACCCCAGAGTTTGAAATGAAAACACCCACGCAAATTACGAAATCCACTGATTATCCCCTCTCTGATACCTCAAAAGCGATGGTATAAGCTCAACAATCCATCTGGATCTTCAAATAATCATACGTAGGCGACAATGCATCGTGCAGCTCCGCCTCCTCCTCCAGCGGTGGTGTCATCTTGGATTTCGCATCCTTCATCGCAACCTCAATCAGAGTATGCATATCCGGCTCCGCGTCTTGTTCCGGGGGTGATTACGCGCCTGGAGGGGAATCTTTTTCGCCAATGAATTTGGAATACGATCTGTACCAGGGGAAAGCGGTAAAGGTGGTGTGCGTGGTGTGACGTAGGGGTATAGACTGGATGGGTCCATTCCGAGCTCTTCTTGGAGCGCGGAGTTGAACATGAAGCCGGTGTCGGCTTTGAAGCATTCGCGGACCATTCTGCGGAGTCACATGCGTGCGATGGAGTGGCGCGTTTTGTTGGATACGGAGCCGCCGCCGCCGCCACCACCACCTGGTAGTGGATAGAAGTTAGTTGGTTCGTTTTAGATAGCAAAAGAAAGGGGGGAAGTATACCGCAATGTCATCCTCGTAATATATCGAAAACAAATTCGAGTCAGCGCTGCCATTCAAGAAGGGAAATAAATATAATACAAACAGCAAACCAAACCTCCTCAATATCCGTCATCCCTTCATCCTTCTCCGAATATATCCTCTCGAGGGTGTTCAGCCCCCAATCCCCCGTATCCTCCTTCTTTATGCCTCGTCCCTTCTGTGACTTAGTGTGGCCGTTCGTTGTTGTTCAGACCCTTCACCCAGACGATTTTGTGATGGCGTGGCACACGAGGTGACAGTGGCCATACCGATAGCCACATCAGGGGTGGCATTGACATATGTGCGATAAGAGGCATGGGCAACGAGGTAACCGGGCTCATGGGGACGCTGCCAGGTGATGTTGGGGAGAGGAAAGCGTCGAAGGAGGCTCTGCCGTCGTTCCGGCAGTTCAAGTTGACGAAGGGTGGGCGGTACTGGATGGGTACAGTCGGGCGAGAACGAGTTTTTCAATGCTCTCTGGTAGAGAAGGGGATATCCGTGGGTCAATGGCGTCTCTGAGCCTGTTTCGTTCTTCGAGGGCGACAATCCATTGCCTGGTGAGGATGCCTTAATGGGCAGAATCATGATTGTTGACGTGATCGTGAGGACGCAGAAGTGGTATAGGTAATCGGCGGAGCGTGTGCATTGGAATTAGGCAGAGTTATCGAGAGCCGTAATTTGTGGTAGACTAAGTTGAATAATGAATTTTACAATCAATAAATGGCGCACAACGCACGTTGTAGTTCTCATTCCGGATCTGATTTTTATCCTATCGCAGCGTCTAGGACAAATTCAAGTTCTCAATGACATCCGGAAAGGCCTGTACCATTTGGGTTTCCCTTGGCGAGTGGATACTGAATTTGGATTAGGTCGCAGGTCGTGAGGGATGACGATCCGGATACTCCCGGAGCCGGAGTGATCTCAGCACTCAGCTTCCGTCGGCCCTTTCCCTATACTGCCGTTTGCATAATTTTGTGAAACTCAACTTTTTTTTGCGCGAGCTCACGTGAGGTTTCCCACAGCCAAACAAAGGAGATCAAAGCTGATTTCAACTCATCTCCTCCTTGCTTGACCTTAATGCTGGCCCCCTCTCAAACGATTTAGAGGATAGGATCGTCAAGCGGTATTATGAAGATCAGGAGACTCTGAAGGAGATAGAGACACATGTACGATGCTCAATTGGAGTGGTATCAAAGGTACTTCGCCTCTACCAGGAATATGGCGAAGTCAAGGATCCTTTTTTCTCTGGATATGCTCCAGGTGGTTATAAGATGTCCTGACCGATGAATATAGCAATTGCTCATCATAGAACGTGATGCAGGGAAGGGAAGGGAGATCCGATGGAAGACAGAAATAAGGCCATCTTGAGCATCGCGCACTTATCCGAGTTTATGTGTAGTGCTAGTGCTGCCCCATATTCTATGAATTTTAAAGGTATAGCAGTACAAGAGTAGCAGATAACAGGATGAAGGAAAGAATAAACGACGAGGACCTAGCGAGGACCACTTATCAGTGCTTGATCTCCTTTGTTTGGCTGTGGGAAACCTCACGTGAGCTCGCGCAAAAAAAAAGTTGAGTTTCACAATACATCATTCTCATTCACAAAATTATGCAAACGGCAGTAAACTCCGTACCTCGAGTCGAGCGAGCTTGACCTTGGCAAGCGGCAACACTACTGGCAAGCGCCCCCTGTCTCTTATCGATGGCTATGCTGGTAACTTTTCATCAGACATGGCCTATTATAGTTTGGGGCATTGCCAACTTCTTTTCTTATTTCCCAGGCTAGTGGCATACGGCGGACTAAAGTGGAGCATGTGGTACTCCAAAGATTTCCAATCTAATAGCTACTTTTTGGTGCCGCGGTCGTTCAAACCATGATCTTCCTCACCGTCCTATATCTTTGTTTAGGTGAATGGACATGGTGATCATTGTCAGACAATGTGCAACATGGCCGCTCAATTATGAAGTCAACAGGTACTGGTATCTATATACTCTCCAGTGGTCCCCAGCGTTAGCCGATAATACGCACCATCTCTGACGGGGCTACATCACGAGCAATGGCTGGAAACAGCTCTCAATGGGGGGCATTTAGTAAATGGAAACTGACACTAGAGGCTAATTTTACTCACTGGAGCGTCCCTCTAGTACTATATAACTACTGCTCAGGTTACTATTCGTCAACTGTAGGTTGTCGTTTCTTTTGCAGCTTTGGCTTCAATCCGGCGAGTGAACACCAATGTGATGACCATGGTCCATGATTTCCATGTCCCCCTCTAAGAATTATCTCTGTGGCTTGTTAAAACAGTGGGCCTCACCTAACCCCAACCTTCCCTCATTCGAGTCAATAACACTGCCAGACAAAAAAATAGATACGAGCTCGAAGGCGATAGATGAGTTTTACATTCCTGACTAACCCAAATCTATCACATTCACGAAGAAACTCCTCTCGTTCCATCTCCAGCTTACCTAACCATCCATGTTACGTGCTCCAAAATCGCCCATCTATCAGGACCGTCTAAATACACCAACAAACTGCACCGCGACAGACAGAAGATAATAAAACTCTTGGCTCCAACGGCCGCGTAAGTCCTTCTTTTCCATTGATACTTACCATCCCAATCTCGCATATAGCACAATCCCGCACAGTGGAAACTTGTTGAAAGCCGATCAATTTAATTAACAAGAGGTCCCGCATTCGTTCTTGCATTACCCTGGACAAGCCTTCGAACATCTGATCACCGCCCTAGAAATGGGCTACCGTGTGATGGGAGATCCCTATCCCTCTACGCCGCGGCTGCATCACCTTGTAGATGGGGTCATCCTCCGCCTCGAACGTACCTGGTGTCCCTTATCTATGCTATTCTTAGCGCTTGACGTGTTCATGATTACGCGTACTAAACTGCATGGATCTGAGGAGGCCATTAAAGGCCGAAACCGGTATGTATGTCGAAGTTCAAAAACTCAGTCGTCCAGTGGCCCCACCTCATCCCTCTTTATCACAACTCATACCAATCTCGGGGGTCTACCATGACTGTTTCGAACACAATTTACTCTGTCTTCTCCTTCCTTGGCTTTCTCTTTTGTGCCATCCCATTTACTTGGCATTTAAAACGTAAGGTCGAGCCTCTGCTCAGATTTTTACACTTCTCAATGATTGAAATGGATCCTATGCTCGCAGATCGGAACACTGGAACCTGCCTTTTCATGGCTTGGTCCGGGATTTCCTGCCTCTACCAGTTCATTAACTCTGTCATTTGGAATGGCAATATCGTCAACTGGAGTCCAGTGTGGTGTGACATCTGTACGGTTGATCTTAACTTGATCTTCTACTGTGGATGATGGACCCCAACAGGTACAAGAATATACATTGGTAGTAATGTCGGTATTCCGGCTTCCTCGCTATGTATTTTCAGGCGTCTTTATAGCATTTCGATCGCGCCAGGGACCATGCCTACTGCCGATAAATCTGTGAGACGTCATCGAGTAATGATTGATCTTGCTCTTGGACTGGGCTTGCCGTGCCTGGAGATGATTTTAGGCATGATACATTTCCATTAGAAACACGAAATTTTACTGATATCTAGGACAGAATACATTTCACGAGGCCATCGGTATAATATTTTGGAAGATATCGGGTGCACTGCAGCCGGTTATGTCACCCCAGTATCCATTATACTTGTTTACATTCCACCAATCCTCATTGGCTTGGTCACCGCGCACTATGCAGTGCTCACTATCATAGCGCTTAATAGACGGCGCGTCGGATTCAACGACCTCCTTGCACAACACAACAATTTCAGTTCTAGCTTTTACCTGAGGTTAATGTGTTTTGGCGGTCTTGAAATCCTCGGGACAGTCCCTGTGGCAAGCTACTTTCTTTATCTCGCCATATCCACATCTGGCGGCGTTCAGCCTTGGACCAGCTGGAGCCACGTACATTCACACTTTTCCAACGTTGTCTTCGTCCCTCGCTCCGTCTGGGAATATTCAACATACAAAGCCGGTTATGAACTTGGCCGGTGGCTCGGCGTCATCTGCGCGTTCATCTTTTTTGCTTTCTTTGGCTTTTCAGAGGAAGCCAGAACGAACTACCGCGCAGTGTACCTGACAGTGGCAAAGCGCATCGCCCTATCCACCGATTCCTCTAAACCGTCTGGCAGTTCCCGGCCCAGGAGCAAGAGGAATGATATGGAGGCGCTTGCTTTTGCTCACACCACAACCACCAACATCTCAATCCCCATTCCCGATGGCGAGAACCATAGCGCAAATAAACAAGAAGATCCGACACCCCAAGTTAACGCGACCTCTTTCTTCAACGCAGACGCAAATTACTGTCATCTTTATCCTATCCCCCCTACACTACCAGAACCTGCTGTAACCAAGTCATAGGCAGTTACAATCACATAAATTAGTGTATGGGCTAGTCAAGGTACATAGCTAAATTCTGAATCTCTCAAACATAAGTTAAGGGGAGGGTACATACAATAAAACCTTCACTTCCAGTTCCTTCTAGATTAATTCATGGAAGTAGTGGCTGAACCTTCGTACAAGGCACAGATCTATGTAGTCAGCAATGTCAATCCTTCTTGAAATAGCGCCTTCCATCTAGCATCTTTGGAGAGATGGAGAATGGCGGCAGGTCTTCGATGTGCCTGTACATCGTAAGAACTCAACATCACCTGTTTAGCGGACAAATCTATTGCTCGCAACTTCCCAAAACGCATTCGGCTAGATCCCCCCAAAAAGCCGCCAATGGATGGTCCTGTTGTGCAGGATCAACATGCGTTGGAATTGCCTCTATCTTCGCCTTCAGTTGTCGGTTGAAGTTGTTGCATAAGCTTGAGAGCGCTTGTAAAAGGCTGTGGTTGATTGGCCTCAATACCCTCTCCCCGATCGAATACAGGTGTTGCAGTTCGGGGATAGCAAGTTTTTGGGCAGGAAAGGAGCAGCGTGCACTGGTGGAGGTGAGATAAATTGAGGGCGTCTTGTTGCATAGTTATCTGCATACAAAAGTTTAAAAAAAAAAAAAGTGATTTTTCCTTCTTTTGTGGAGGTAGCGCGTTACTTTTTTCTCTGCATATTTTCGAGTCTCGGTGTGCGTTCAGGTTACTCATTCCACCAGTACTAATATGTATATCTATATCACAGTCTCAGCAACGAAGCTTTCTGTCCGTGGTAAATTAGTTCTTATCCCTGGAGTTGCTGCCCTTGATTAGTAGCTATGATCAGTTTATTTTTGAAATCCAAATACCGTGATTTATTCGCCATGTTTACTAGCCTGGTGAATTGGGTGGATGACGAGTTCAAAATGGTCTCTTACGCTCTACCACAGCTAGGAAAGCAACTACAACAACTAGGACACATGTCGAACTCTAGTAGAGCTATCCGAAGTTGCTACAGGCGCATCACTGACCACTTCCGCCATCGAAATGGCAAAAGTCACAAAAGTTTTTTCGGCCTTTGCTCCCGCCTCCCACCCTTGGTTCGGGATCCACGTTCCGCCATCTTGGAGGGAGGTATTGGCAGCGCGAACGGGCCATACAAACCACCTTAGACTCGCTGTTCCATGTGAGGTAGGTATCTGCGGTTAAAACGGGGTCGAAGAGCCCTAAAACTCACATCAGACTCACAAGATCGCATGCGAGGGGGGGTAGCGGGGGGAATGGAGTTGAAATAACATAAAAAATCCACCCCCGTCTCACTGTTGCATGTGATAAAGGTGGCGGCAGCGCGAACAGGCTCGAAAAAATAAAAAACTACCTCAGTCTCGCTCTTTCCTGCGAAGGAGGTGGTGGCAATGCGAACGGGGTCAAAAAGCCAGAAAACAACACCTCCGTCTCGCTGTTGCATGCGAAGGAGGTATCACTGGCAGCGGCGCAAAAAAAAAACAACTCCGTCTTGCTCTTCTATGCAAGTGAGGTAGAGGCGGCACTAATGGAGTCGAAACTCCATACAAACCACCTCCGTCTCGCAAAGGAAGTAGTGGTCGATAAACAGGGTGAAAACCCGCCAGTGAGTTCGTCGGGTTCGCTAGGTGGATCGGGTGGCGGTCACCTCATCCTTCTCCTAAATATCTCAATCGAGGGGAGAGGCACGTGGTCGCGTTGCGAAGAGTCAACGAGGAAAGAGGATTGTTAGGATACCGAATTTGGTAAGACCCTGATTAGTAATGAAAATTCAAACTCAGTATCGAGACAAGCAAGAATTGACCTTCATCTTCATCGTGGTACATAAACACTCGTCAATGTACGTCCCGTCATTCATGTCTTCTGAGTCCCTCCCTACTAATGGCTTCGTCAACCCAGGTGAATTTCCACTGATGGCTCCGCCCACAAACTTTTCCGCCCTCGAGCCAGCCATCGTGAGCGACTGCGCCCAACACGAACGCGAGGATGAGAACGACCGCAACTACAGTCGCTGCCTCCCATTTGGCCAGTACTTTGTCAAGTTCGGCCCATACTCGTCCTTCTACTCCGAGGTCATGACGCTGATCTATCTGGCCGACCTCGCCAAGAGCGATCCGAGCGCGCCGCGCGTGCCGCAGGTCTACCACTTCTTCCACGTTAATGGACGGATGGCCTACGTAGTCATGGAGTACATTGACCTGATTCAGGTCTCGGCTGAGACTCTTGCCCCGAAAGCTGCGCAGGCCGTTCGCTGGATGCGCAGCGTGCCAGCTCCCCACGACGTCGTCCTCGGACCCAAGGGCAGCGGTCGTGCCCGCCACGTGGTTTTCAAGAAGTGCGAAGCGCCTCTGGACTTTGTCAGTCCCGGTGCTATGGAACGTTACTTCAACAAGGTTTGTTCGCTGACTATGTCCGCTTCCCTCTGCTGATGCACAGCTTTCACTTTTCCTTTTCTCCAGGCTATTGAGAAGCTCCGCCAGCGGTCCCCAACCGTCGCCGACGTCAGGATTGCCCATGAGCCGATTGTCCTCACCCAATCCGACATGGACGCTAGCAACTTCGGCATCGATGCCTCTGGACGACCAGTCGTCCTCGACTCCGGCGAGATTGGGTGGCTTCCTGAGTCCCTCGGTCTCTACACGCTCTTCCGAACCACGGCCTTCGCCCGGAAAGTTGCTG
>Ga0307513_10004068_pt1 | contig 19601 bp, 18 predicted proteins | sample 15_EM_MG_FD_202174 | JGI IMG/M metagenome (GOLD analysis project Ga0307513, IMG submission 202174) | Populus trichocarpa ectomycorrhiza microbial communities from riparian zone in the Pacific Northwest, United States - 15_EM | ecosystem: Host-associated > Plants > Roots > Unclassified | place...
CGATTATTTACTTTAGCTAATTAGTCTCATACCAGTAAGTGGGAGAAGCCCCCCCCCGAAAACAAAGCCCTGTGGCGAGCGAAACACCCGCGGCAATGATAACCCCCTAAAGGCTACACTCTACTTAAACGAGCTAGCGTGTTTGGCCACACCTTCTTTTGACGTTCTGCAGTAGTGTGCGGGAGGCGGGCCGCTCTGCCACGTGGTAAAAGTAGGTTTATGGGTGATTTACCTCTTTATCGGTACCCGGCGGGGTATGTGTTCCAGGCCTGCCGATATGTCAAAAGTCGTTAGATTATGGCCTCCTAGAGGGGGATAGCTGACTGGGAACTTTAAACCCCAACTTGGATTTGAGTTATGATACTATGATACTAATTGCTTACGCCAGGGGTTGCCCTAGCCACTCTATCCGGTAATTCGATGGTTTGGCCCTTTTTTTAATCGCCGAGGGGAGAGAAGGAGGGGGGAAAAGGTGGGAGAACTTCTTCTCCCGGCAGCAGGTTGGTGGCGGGAAGACACGCGACAGATCTGCGGCAGTGAAATAAATGTCGCGTGGCAAGAGGCGGGATTCTCGCTAGGGTACGATATACAGTACAGTACAGTAAGCTTTTTTAGCGTAAGGCTACTAAAAAACTAAACGCCCAAAAGCTTATGTTGGCTTGCTTTGCTTTGCTTCCGCTCTGGTATAGTTGGTTGCGGGAGCGGCTACAGTAATTCAGAAGCACAGAGGGTGGTGGTGGTGCATGTGAGAGTTCCTCTGCCGGTATCCCGTCTTCAATGTCGTTCTATCGTCGCCACTATTTCTCGGCGGGAAATCTCACGGGTTGGCTTGCAGGATAGGCCTGGACTCACGCTGGCTTGCACCCCCCCCCCACCTCTGTGCATAGAGAAAATAGGTATGTATGTATATACAACAGTTCCCGGTTTGCATAGCGCGAACGACGGTATGTAGAATACCAAGTCCACTACCCCACCCCATGGATAAGCAGCTAAGAGTTATACGATAGGGGCAAGTCGTACCTGCCCGTCCCCCCCGTCCCGTTGGAGAGTATTCCCACCTCCCTGGTTATGTCGTATACCTGCGCTTGTATCGCTAGATACATCTACGATACAAGCACTGGCTTCCACGCCACCGGATGGAAAAGGTGAGAATGCTGGGTGGCGCAACCCCTCAGCAAAGCACCCACAGGCATGATACAGCCGTACCTTCCTTCCTTCCTTCCTTCCTTCCTTCCTTCCTTCCTTCCTTCCTTCCTTCCTTCCTCCCCCCCGCTCGGTGCCGCCCAACTACCGTACCGGTATTCCATTCCCTCTTACCATAGACAACATCGTAACCCCCCCCCCCCCCCCGTGAAAAAGAAAGAAACGCGAGAATGGTAGAATCTAGTAGCATGATATACCCATTACCCAGCCAGTCCAACTTAATTATATCATACCGGCAATTTTTTTCTTTCTTTCTTGGAGGCCATAAGTAAGTCACACACACACACCTTTCCCAAAACGCCATTTTGTCTCTCTCTTTCGCGATATTCCCCGATGCGATCTACGATTCTGTTCCACTGCAGGTTTATTAAATCGGAAATGTGTGTGTCTGCGCGTTTTTTCTTTTTTGCTTCTTCTTCTTTTGTTTTTCTTTTCTTTTTTAACACGGCTGTCATCACTACAACCTGTTGTTCTATGTGTGAGCCTCTTGGAGATTTGAATACTGTACTGTACGTATGCATGGCGTTTTTTTCCGGATGTATTTTACCTGGGCAACGGGGGTTGTTTCCATCCATCCACGTAATTGTTTACAGTATGGTTATGTTTGTTTGCGGGTGAGCTAGCTTGCGGGAGGGAACCGGCCGGCCAGGGAGGGGTGATGGTTAATTAAATAAATGTAGAAAAAGTGAATTTTTTTAAAAAAGAAAGAAGCCATCTGTGCACCCTTTTTTTCCCATCTGTTTGTCCTGGTTTCAGATTCGGGGATGCCAGTATCTCTACCTCTCCCTTCAAAAGTGAGGGCAGAGTACGATAGCTACCGTATTACAGCGCCAGGCTACCACGAGAGCATGTAAGCGCTATGAATGAACCTTGCTACATCCAGTCATCCTGGATACTTGCCCATATGGTGGCTGGCTGGCTGGCGACAGGTAGCACATCGTAGGCCATACCGTAGGGGAGATCTGCTAGCTGGCTAGTCATTCTCGAAGGTAATTGTCATAACAGTGAGGCGGTTTGCTTGATTGGTCGGTTTGGGGGGTGGAGGTTGTTCTCCGGTCGGTCGGTAGGGCGAATGTGAGACCGGGGATCTGAGTTGATTCAGGGGTTGTTTGTTGCTGTACCCGGTTTTTATCATTATTATTATTATTATTATTATTACGATGCTTTTGGTTGGGGTCTTTATGGGTGGTGCGGTAACTGGAGTTTGCTTATAATGCGGGGTTTTTCTACTTTTTATTTACTTTTATTTTCCTTCCTTTTTTTCTTTCTTTTTATTTGGTTATTTCTGTGGTAGTGGGGGAGTTGCGGCTGATGCCACTAGTGCTCGAAAAAGTACTGTATCAAACCCCCGGCCGGAATCCTCCTTCACGGGGATCTTATTAGGGATAATTGGGATTTCAATTGCAAACTTTGATTAGTATGCTTTGGTACGGTACTTGGTATGTGCTCTCTTGTTTTTTTTCCTTGTTGGAGGTGTGTAGGTGGAGGAAGGGGGTACTGTACTAGTAGCATATAATTTTGAAATTCTGTGCATTATGTATCGGGATAGATTATTATGGTGCCGGAAGACCAGATGATAAATTCGGGATCGATCTAGGTTATTTCTCGGCTCGTCTTGGCATTATTCCTCGGAATACCAGTCGGTATAGTGGGGTGCTGCGCTCGTGGATGTGGTAGTGTCGCGGGGCATCATAATACGCAAATTATCGTGCTCGTGCTTGTGGGAAGGTTGGTTAGAATAATATCACGGGGATCTCCGATATGCTCCGGGGTGGGGGATGTTCGGAAAAACTGGTGTTGCACAAGTATTATACTATACTTGAGCTGTTATGATCTAGTGGCGCTTGGATGGATAGATGGGGGGGAATGTCGGGGGCCGTCCTAGCGAGCCAAGTACCGCATGTGAGCGGCATGTGTGTCCTGACAGCTTGGGCCAGGGGAGTAAAAAATAATTAGTTAATTCTGAGGTGCAGGTAAAGGAATACTAGCTTAATCGTGAACTGTATTTTGTGGAGAGCGTTGGGGGTGGTTGCCTAGGGGTAGGTAGGATATCTTGGTTTCGCTGAATTTTGCGTTTATCGGTATTCACAAGCGTTCCTCGACCGCTCCAGCTTGATCCCGGTACGGGCGGCACAAACCGGGAACCATGCCTTGTAGGTACGGTACTATGTTCACTGTTTGACAGTCCTGATAGCCCGGGTGGTATGGTAGGCATGGTATTGTGCGAGGCTCCCTGGGTTTGAGGCGTTCTTGGGTGGGGAATGGCATGTCCAAAGCACAAAACGGTTTCGTCTTAGGAGCCTTGGTTCCTCCCCCCTGCTAAATGCAATGTCCAATAGGGAAGGTTCAATAAATAAGGAGAAGACGAAAATCCGTTCATCCACTGTTATGGTTCTATTGGATTTTGTGTAAAAGGATGGATGGTAAGAAAGTAGAGGACGGTTGCTGATTGTCGATGTTCGTGAGAACACGGACTTTAACAACAAAAAAACGACCCGCAATGTCCATGGGTCTCCACGCAACCGACCGCAAGTCCGTCCGCGTGTTCCATGGTATGGTATGGTAGGCACTTGTATAGTGAGATTTGAAAGGAATGTGAAATTATAGGTTTGTGGATTTGTTTATTGGATTTTGTAGTTGTGGTTATTAAGGAGGGGTTCGATTTTTCACTTCTTATTAAATTTTATTATTTTTTGTGATTGTCAAAAAGCGTTTGATAGGACAGAGCACTGTATGACAACCCTTCGATTGTCGATACTAATATTTAATTATTATCATCGCAAGGTACCAGTAGTAATAAAAATGTCAAACAATTTTACACAATCAGGCACCAGGCACCAGGCACCGTCCGCTTAAAGCCCTCCCTCCCTCCCGTACTGTACCATGATTAGTTCGTTAAACCCAATTGCAGTAGTGAGAGTACCCCTCATTCCCACCTCCCTTTCCCCTCTTGAAAATCCTTATCTCTCTATCCTCCCACCAACGAGCGTAATACGATACGTGGCACAAACATTGATATCGGCGTTCACTAAAAATCGCAAAAATATCTCTACTAATCCCATACAATTTCGTATAGAGGCAAGGGCTCTGTTTTCCGATTTTTGTGGACACACCTGGGGGTGTACGGGTAACTTATTACAGACTGTCCCACGTCTTACATTCCACACACACACCCGGGGTGCGCACCCTTGGTTGTGCAAGATCTCAGATTTGGTGATACCCGCGAAACAGAGGCGCGATCCGATCTCACGATTAATGAAGGGAGGAAGGAAGGAAGGAAATAGCGAGAGTGGAGGTTTTGCATGGCTGGTGAGGTTGTCAATGGCGAGGAGGAGGGTAGGAAGAAGGAAAGGGTCTTGTGATCGACTCTTTCTTGCTTTCTTTTCTTCTTCGTAGTTAGGTAAGCTAAGTGAGAGAGAGGAAAAGCAGGAGGGCCGGGCTAGCATATTACTCGAGGGTTGATAGGTACAATGGAATTTCATAGGTCCTTTTCTTCCTCCGAAAGAAAGAAGGAAAGGAAGAAAGAAAGAGAGTTTTTTTCTCCTAGGGGTTCGTGGAGAACGAATTAGCTTCCCTGCATAAAGTACTAGGGTGCCTCGGAAGGGTCTAAAGCCACGCGATCATATCGAAAACTTTTGCCATCTGGGGAAGCGCAACACAATCCTTCCTGTTGAAAAAACTTTTTTCCATCCAGGAAGGGTTAGTTTTACCCCATTTGTCCCTTGACAACCACTGAGCCCCCGCCATTTTATCCCTGTTTTGTCGGGTGTGGGCCGAATCGAACTTCCACGCGACATTTAGGTTTTCCGTTAAATGCTCACGGGAGTACAGGGGCGGACGAACTCGGTGAGCAGCCACGAATCGAAAGAGGCAGAACCCGGCAACGCATGTCAGAGTTTTCGCCTGGGTTTTGCGTTGTGTGTGTGTGTGGTCTGGGGTAACGTGTGAAGGGAGAGAAGCACAGGAAAAAAAAAAAGAGGGAAAAGGAAAAGAAAAGGAAAAGAGAAAAGAAGAGGAAAAGGAAAAGAAGAGGAAAAGGAAAAGAAAAAGAAAAAGAAAAGAGACAATGGGGAACGGGCAGAGTAGGGTGGTAGATGTCTCAGTGGGAAGAGGATGGAGGAGAATAAGGAAGAGCAAGCAAGCAAACAAGTTCGGCAGCAGGACTCAGCCCCCGGGCGTGATTTATCGGTTACAATAACTTACATAAAACTTTAACGGTTGCTTCTGTTCCTACGAAAGAAGCAAGCACGCAGGCAAGCAAGCGTCATTCGCTGCACAATTGCAGAATAATACAAGGTTCGCAGAGAAATCTTTCTTTTCTTTTCCTTTCTCCCTCATCCCATCTGTGCGATACGGTAATCTGGCCAACGATGCCAAAGCTTATCGCCGGTGCGCACAAGTCACAAGCCAAGCAAAGGCGAAGAAGAAAAAAATGGGAAGGAGAGGAAAAAAGAAAGGAAGGGAAAGGGGAGGGTGGGTTGACTGATGGGATTTTGTGATTGAACTACCGAGGGTGAAGGAATTGTATTCGAGTTGGGGACAGCATAGATGTGCCTAACGTAAGGTGTGATAGCTCACCAGAGCTAGCTACTGTCCGATGCGCTTGGACTTGTGATAGCAAGGCGAGAGGTGGGATTGGATCTGAGTTAGATTTGGATTCAGAGATGTGAAGGACGGAATTCTCCTTGTGCCTACCTGCATGGCCACTTTGACACTCGGATTATTGTACTTCCAGATTGGCCTGCATCGGGGGGGAGGGCTCTGCCGTCCTTGCGCTACGGATGGATCGGGGAGTGGGTGGTGGTGGTGGGTGGGCGGAGGGATGGGCTTGGGGATGGATGGATGGGTATGCGGTGGTGCACATTATTGCGATCAAGACACAGTAAAGCCTTTAATGTGCGCTATACACACACCACTATGCACGACAAGAGCTACGGCCTGCTGGGAGGCTTTATATTGGCTTGAGCCTCCTGCTTTCTCTTCTATTTAGACTCCAGACTTCCCATGCTTCGTCAGCTTGCAAAAGAAACAGGATTATTACCTCCGCCCGGTCTACGATACTGTACACATAGAGCTCAAAACAATTCCATACGAGAATAATTCGGAAAATTTTACTAGCTTATATCCGACAGACGAAGAAAAATATAAAAACGAAACCCCAATCAGAAATTGGGAGCTTTCGTGTACAGTACAGTACTTCCTCTATATCGTCCTCTCTTACAATTCATTTCAAACGTTATCTCCGTCCTCCCTACAGCCTGTGCCGCGTCCGTTCCTTGTGCTATAACCCCCACCAGAATCTATTCGAGATACAAAATACTTCCTTCACAACACTTACCCATACGATCCACACCTAACCTAGCCTTCGGTCCAGGAATAGAAACCGGATAGGAGATCGGGCCGCAAATGGATTCCTCACCCCAATCCTCACCCCAATCCTCACCCGGAACCTCCTCGCCGCCAAAGCCAAAACTTCGCAAATTCCTCTGCAAAGAGGAGGGCTGTAAGAAGGCGTTTACTCGCGCCGAGCACTTGCAGCGCCATGAGTTGAACCACCGGCCCTCGCTGAATACCTGTCAAAGGTGTCGTGCGCACTTTAATAGGCCAGATTTGCTGGGTAAGGGTTCTCCGATGTTCTATTCATGTCCTCAGAAGAGGGGGGGGGGGGAAGGATGTGGGCTTGGGGTTCGAGTGGCTGATGTACGATTTTCTCCGGTATGGTTAGATAGACATATGGAGCGACACGCGCAAAAGGATATATTAGCGGGTGGGGAAGGGCTGGGAATCCTCGTTACTCGAAAGCGTTGCTGGAGAGACGACAACGGGAATATTACTACTAAGCGACCAGCGGCTAGCCTTTCCTCGTTACCAAAGCCGTCTACTTCTCCGAAGAGCCAGAAGGGGAAGGCACGGGAGGGGGGTGGTAGTGGTAGCGGTGGAGCGGGGAACATGAGTGGCGGGGATGCGCACACTACCACCACCGCCCCCATGTCCCCGGTTTACTCTACTGCGCCGTCTGCCCAGCGACGGCGCAATGGAGGGGGGCATGCTTGCGGTAGGCCCACCCTGACAGCATCGGCAATGGAAGTAGATATGGGAGCTTTTGATCAATTCCAGAGTCAACAATTAGAATTCGTCGAGCCGGGTATGTTTGAGAGTGAGAACTTTCAACTACCCTCGATACCCCCTCAAACGTGTCAGCTTGGTCCGTTGCTCTCGGGTGTCCCACCCCCTGCAGCGGAGGCCACTATCGCGCATTATCAAGCCGAGTTCGACGAAACATTTAGCGCGGACCCAGCGTCTGGCATTACCATGCCTTTTACCACGCTGGGGGGATATGGCTGGCTGTTCGGCGAATCAGATGGCCCCTCCGGCATCAGCGAGCAGTGCGGTACGGGGTTTGATTTAAGCCGGAAGCAGTCAGGGATGGAGATGGATCTTGAACCTCCGTTTGCTGCTGGCTCCGGGAATAATGATCAATTGATGGCGACTCCGGTAGACGATTCTTCATTCTTGTTTGATGTTAAAACATCGACCAATACGTCGGGGACCGTGTCGCAGCAGTATAACGATTTCCGGGGCCTTCGCGAATTGGGTGAAAACCTCCCGGTGGAGGATCACTCTCTTTACCTTTTCTCCGACCCACAGCCAATGTCTCATGACACTCTATCTAGGGACCCACATACCGCGACGACGACGACGACGACGACGACGACGACGAATACTACACGGCACTCACTTAGTTCTAAACCAGCACTCACTCTTTCTACTCCACATACTCAGCACTCAACTCCTGTTGCTGGCTCTCCTGCACCCAGCTGCAATCATTTCCACTCATATGCTTCTACCCCTACATCAACATCAGAATCGCCATCACCGACTCTATCTTCCCAACCACTCCCCAAGATCGACGAAGTATCTTGTGCAGAAGTCCTCTCACTTATAATACAGGCTACTACCGATGCCAATGGAGAGCCCCAATTCGACTGGGACGACCCACTCCTCTCACTCTCCGCTCTACAAAACTACTTAGACCTCTTCTTCTCCCGCTTCAACCCTTCATACCCACTTCTCCACCGCCCATCGTTCGACCCTAGCAATGTACACACGTTGCTCCTAGTAAGCGTGCTCATGCTTGGCGCCACGTACGGTGGGAAAGATGCGCACCAGATGGCGGTGAGGGTCTATGACGGGCTGAGAGGGGCCTTAGTCAGCGTAGGTCCAACGACTCCCGAGGTGTGGAGGAGGAAGTCAGGAACTAATTTGTACGAGTTTGGGAGGGAACGGATATGTAGTCTGATTATTTTCATGCTACGCTCGAACTATGGGCTCTACAAACGGTGCTATTGATCGAGGTGTTTGGGAAGTCAAGGGCGGGCATGAGGCAGCATGATATGGCGAATTTGTTCCCCGAGTTGTTGATTAACGTAAATAACTCTCTCTTTTATTTACCATCTCGGGGGAGCCGGTTTGGCCTAAAAGAAATACAAAAACGCTAATTGCGTATTGTTCTCTTTTTTTCTCTTGTTTTTCTCAAAAAACAGCTTATTAGATGGAAGCGATTGTCAAACCTGCACTTCACTGCACATATCCCTCGAAAGCAAAGACCTCGACCGGGAGTGGCGCGAATGGATCATCGCGGAAGAGAAGAAGCGATTGGCACTATTGGCGTTCCTATCAACAAGCGGTTCTCTTCTCGCAATCGCTCTCCATGTCGGCATTCGAACGACGCCTGCCCCTGCCATACGACACCCCGACCTGGGAAGCGAGTTCAGCAGAGACTTGGCACAAGGCTAGGAAGGCGGAGCGCCCGCCTCTGCCATTTTTGATGGCGATGAAGCTGTACTTGAACCCTGGGAAGACGACGCCTGTATTGAATAGTTTTTCGAGGCTGTTGATATGACACGGGCTGATGAGTGTGATGTGGGATATGCGGAGGAGGGATCAGATGTCTCTGGGTATGTTACTTGAATTTCCTTGATTTTAAACTACTTTTGCCTTTCTCTTGCGTAGGGCGTGCGTGGGTAGTGGATACTTTCCAGCTCCATTATGGACCGGGCGGTGCGATGGGATGAAACACGCATAGGATGCGCAGAAATGACATTTCGCTAACGGGTAAACCCCCTCAAAAGGCTTCCAATCAGATTCCTCCCCATCAGCCACACCCTGGCAATCCCGCATCGCAACCCGCCTACGACGCCTGGAAACTCGGCTTTGATTCCTACGCATCGCTACCGAATTCTTCCTCGGGCGGTATCAAGACTGAGGCGGCAGCGAGATCAACACTAGCCCTCTACCACGCTGCTCACCTGATCCTGCACACGGATATCCGCTCGCTGCAGATCTACGCCGGCGCCCGCAGTATTCTGGGCAAGCCGGTGTCGCCAACAGACTACGATCGTTCGTGCGCAGTGATCGAATCCTGGTCCGCTACCCCCGCCGCCAGGAAAAGCGCCTACCACGCTGCCGCCATGATCTGCGGCTCCTTCCAGCTGGAGAGCGGGGATGACGGAAGGTTCTACTACCCCTGGCGCCTGTACCTTGCCGCGCTCGTCTGCTGGGCTGGGCACGGTAATGCTAAGGAAGAGATTGTCTGGGATGCGAAGGGCGAAATGAGGGGCTTTCTCGAGGACATATTCAAACGGGGGCGAGACGGAAGGGAAGGCGGAGGCTCAGGAGGGGATAATAATAACAGCAATAATAGTAATAGTAATGGCAGTAGTGGCGGTGTTGCTAGTAGTAGCAGCGAGAAGGGCGGGAATCCAGCGGGCTTGATTCCCGTCATTGCAAAGTACCTCAGCGCCATTCGCTAGGCTCTTGTACAGGAGGGGTGCAGGGTGCTTGGAGGGCTAATTGCGGGCAGGCTGCTAAAAGAAAATGAGGCGGTAATATGATAAAGAAATGAATTTGTATTTTACGGTCGCATAGCGAGTAATGAGGGGAGTTTTTCGTAGAGCACCATATACCCCCGAACGAACAAACGAATGAAACAGTGAAAGGAAAAAAGCATCACAGCAATCTACAGTTATCAACCTTCGAATTCAACTTCCACCCGCCCGCGAACAGCCCTTGCACTTATCAAAGTGCACTTTGAGCCCACCTATTTTCCACTGCACGCTAGCATCTAGACTCACAATCCCACCACCCAGGTCGCAACACGGCTCAACAACAACCATCCCCAGCCAAGCGAGAGAAAGGAAAGAAAAAAACCCCCCTCCCCCCGCCCCTTCCGAGCCCAAAATCGCACCCGATCCTCCCTGTCTCCCTCCATCCCTCCACCCAATCATTTCCACCACCACCACCACCACCACCACCACCACCCCAACAATCCCTCACCGCAATACCCGACCGACCGACCGACCGACCGAATGCAATCCACTTCCAACGTGACCACCCTTCCAGGACACACAACAACAACAAGGCCACCAATCCCGTCCAAGCGAAAGAAAGTAGGGAAACTCACCCTCAGCCTTACCGATTACAACCAGCATTCTCTCTCCCTCCCTCCCTTTCCCCCTTAGGTGACCTTCCTTCCTGCTGCGCGGCACAGCACTTTTTACTACCTTGATATAATACAACCCGTAGCGAGTGAGCATCTGTGAGGTATGACTGCGCGTTGCAGGAAGGGACAATTAAATCGCGGTTATCATGGAAAGGGGGGGGAGGGGAGGGTTTGGTGGTTGGTTGGTTGGTTGGTTGGTTGATATTATAATAGGGCGAGATTGGGCGTTGTGCCCTGTCCTGCCCTGTCCTGCCCTTGGGGAATTTGGAATTGACTTTTTTTTTAGTGCTATTGTATCGTTGGGGTTGCCTTTTTGGTATAATATTATATCGTAAGGCTTTAGGGTTTTTATTTTCTATGATAATATGACTCTCGGAGGAGCGGAGCCTGCCTGCCTGGGGGGATTGGGGTGTGGGCGGTTGGATGTGGTCGGGGTTCTGCGGTGCGTGCGGTGTGGGGATTTTGGATACTGTTACTGGTATGATTAGAGGTTGCGGGGAGGGAGGTGCGAATGGAGGTTTTATTGTTTTTATTGTGTGATGATAGCTTGGTGGGTAGGGGTAGGGGTAGGGTATTAGACTGTGGGATATGCAAGTGGACTCGTGAGGGCAGTTTTCACGATTGCGCGTCGTTTATACACGTGGGGTTAGTACCGGTATGGTAGGTATTGTTGTTTAGGGGATATGATACTATAGTAGGAATATTTCAAGATGTCGGAGGAAGAGGAGGAGGGAGGAGCACCGTCAATGATCCCCATCACTCCAAACACTGTACCGGCAACTGGGCGAGCAGAAGATCCGATGGGGAGCGTCTCTCCCCCCTCCTCGCCTCAATTTATTTATTTAGATCTCTCGCTTCTCCGATTCCTACAGTAGATATGTTGTGACCCCCCCCTCTTCCGTTCGTTCCTTCACAGTTTATCTATCTATCTATCTGGGGCTCCTACCGTAACAGAAGGGAAAGCCCGTTTGAGGCGGGTTATCTTGCTAGATTGCAAAAACTCGGGAAGGACGCCTCGCGCCTCGAGATCGTATAATATAGCTTGGCGATTCCGGGGGTTATCAGGAAGTCCGGGCAGGGCAGCAGGCAGGGTTTATGCATGAGGAGCGCCAAGACTCTGGATGACCTTTGAGATCGCCAAGCTTTTAGATTACTAGTACTCACTGGCAGTTCGTGGCAGCTAAGTTACAAGTTGTGTGCGGTTGTTTATCTCACCGCCGTTTGTAGACGTAGTAAATTGTAGTGTTACACGGGTAATCTAGCTGATGAGTACGAGTAGCGAAAGTGGGAACTTTGTTTCAGCGGGGGCGGGAACACGGGAGGGCGAGGCGGGAGAGAAGGGGAAAAAGCGGGGGATCCTATCCTTATCGATAACAATCTAACCGAGCCGATCCCCCCCCACCTTTAGCTTTATGTCGTCTAGGGCTGCCAATTCGGCTTGCCCACCATGGTGGCGCCGCTATATGAATCATAAGTATCCGACGGAAACCGGGCTATCAAAGTAAGGGGGAGAAAAAGCCTATCCACCCGCCTCTACCATTCAACCCATCTCTTTTCCCCCACTGATTCTCAATAATCACAATATTGTTTTTTTCAAAATGGACCTTCCAATCCTCTCCGCGCCCGGGCCGACCGCGAACGAAGCGCTCTCACCGCTCGTGAGGAGCACGTACAAGAGCTCGTGCCTGAACTTCTACCTGAACGGGACGAAAATCGCGTTGGAGTCTGTGGATCCCGAGGCTACATTGCTGGACTTTATCCGCTCGCAGCGCAAGCTCAAGGGGACGAAATTGGGGTGCGGAGAGGGCGGGTGTGGGGCTTGCACTGTCGTCCTGCAGGATGTGCGCGCTGGTGGGAGGATGGAGCATTTGGCGGTCAATGCCTGTTTGGCGCCGATTTTGAGCGGTTTGATTTTCGCTCCTAATTTCTTCCTTCGGGGTTGGGACTAATAAGGTTGGCTATACTAGTGGAGGGTAAACATGTAATCACCATTGAAGCGCTCGGTACCGTTGCGAATCCACACCCCCTACAAGAAAGAATCGCGAAGCTGCATGGATCGCAGTGTGGCTTTTGCACGCCGGGGATAGTGATGAGTTTATATGCGCTTATACGAAATGCGTACGATCCGTTGGCGCAACGGTACGTGCTTAGCGAGGAGATGGTGGAGTTGGAGGGCGCGTTGGACGGAAATCTTTGCCGGTGCACCGGGTATAAGCCTATCCTGGATGCTGCGAAGAGTTTTGTCAGGGAGGATTTGGGTGGTGTGGTGTTCGAGGGGGAAAAGAAGACGAAGGTTGGAGGGGAAGGCGAGTTGAGTGGGAGTGATATCTTCGGAGCGAAGAGTTCCGGGGCTGGGAGTTGTGGACGGCCGGGCGGGTGTTGCAAAGATTCTCCTCCGGCAAAGTTGCCGGCGGATGAGGGCTCTAGTGATGAGACGGGGAGCTCTAGCGAAACGGATATTACGGAGGCGGAAGAGGTTCCTCTCTCCGGCGCTACCCATGGTGCTCCGCCGAGGACTTGTGGGCGCGATGATTGCTGCCGATTGCCATCCGATGGGAATAAAGTCGCTACCGATGCTGGCTCATCGAAGGAGGAAAACCGATTCCCGCAATTCAACTTCAAGTCCTACGAGCCACATACTGAGATCATCTTCCCACCAGCCTTGAGGAAGTACACAAAGCAGCCGATCTTTTACGGAAACGAGAAAAAGGTCTGGTTTCGACCGACCACTATCGAGCAACTCGTCGACCTCAAGCACGCGTATCCGTCCGCAAAGATAGTAGCCGGGAGTAGTGAAGTGCAAGTCGAGGTCAAATTCAAGCATGAGAAGTATGCGGTATCGGTGTATGTCGGTGACATTGAAGGTCTCAAGGGTTTTTCCATTGACGAGGATAAGGGAGAGGTTATTATCGGGGGAAATACCTCGCTGACGGTTCTGGAAAAGGCGTGCTTGGAGGGGTACAATAAACTAGGCAAGAGGGCGTTTGTCCTTGAGGCCATTAGGAAGCAGTTGAGGTATTTCGCAGGTAGACAAGTTTGTTCCCCACATCTTTCCCTTGCTTGGCTAGGGCTAATGGGTGTTAGATTCGGAATACTGCTACGCCCGCCGGAAATATTGTTACCGCTTCGCCCATTTCGGATCTTAACCCCGTGCTTGTCGCCTCTGGGACTGTTCTTACTGCGCAGTCAAAGTCTCGTGGAGAATTTACGTTGCCTATGAAGGAGTTCTTTCTCGCGTACAGGACGACAGCGTTACCGGCGGACGCTATCATTACAAAGTTGACTATTCCGTTGCCAGCAGAGGGTGCTCGAGAGGTTATCAAGTCTTACAAGCAGGCAAAGCGAAAGGATGATGATATCGCTATCGTCACTTCCGGGTTTAGGGTCGTTATTGATGAGTGTGGTGTTGTTACGGATATCTCGCTAGCTTACGGAGGGTATGCATGTTCTCCTACTATCAGTCAGTCCTTACCTTACTAACGAACTCAGGATGGCACCGAAAACTGTTGAGGCAAAGAACACTATGGAGGCACTCCTCGGAAAAAAGTGGTTTGATAATACCGTCCTTGAAGGCGCCATGGCGGCTATGGAAAAGGTAACCCTAACCCTATCGAGTATTAACCCATGATGGCTAATGGTTACTAGGACTTCCCGCTCGGCTTTACCGTACCTGGTGGTATGCCGACTTACCGTAAGACGCTTGCATTCTCCTTCCTGTTCCGTTTCTGGCATGAGGTCGCTGCGGAATTGGAGCTTGGAATTCAGGAACAGCAAGTCGATCACGGGATTATTGGGGAGATTCATCGCGGTATCTCCTACGGATCTAGAGACAATGACAACCCGTATGAGCAGAGGGTTGTAGGAAAGCAGATCCCGCACTTATCCGGCTTGAAGCAGGCCACCGGAGAAGCTGAGTACACCGACGACATGCCCAATATCGAAGGCCAGCTTTTCGGAGGTCTTGTATTATCGGGGAGGGCTCATGCTAAGCTTACTAAAGTCGATTTTACACCTGCGCTACAGGTGCCTGGTGTGGTTGGCTATGTCGACATTAATGACCTCGATGATGGGCGGAACCTCTGGGGAAGTGTTGTGAAGGACGATCCATTCTTTGCAAAAGATTTTGTCTACTCGCACGGTCAGCCGATTGGTATGGTGTACGCGGAGTCTGCGGCTATTGCACAGGCGGCGGCACAGTTGGTTGATGTCCAATATGAGGAGCTGCCACCGATCTTGACTATCTCTGAGGCAATTGCTGCAAAATCCTTCTTCTCGTACGGAAAGATGCTCATCCGGGGCAAGCCCACTGCTGAAGCGTTCAAAGATTGTGATTTTGTTTTTGAGGGCGTTTCTAGGATGGGTGGGCAGGAGCACTTCTACCTCGAGACTAACGCCGCCGCGGTGATTCCGAAGCCAGAAGATGGAGAGATGGAAGTCTGGTCTAGCACTCAGAATATTATGGAGCTTCAAGAGCTTGTTGCGCAGGTTACTGGTGTGCCTAGTTCTAGGATTGTGGCAAAGGTTAAGAGGGTGGGTGGTGGGTTTGGCGGTAAGGAGAGTAAGGCCGCGCAGTTAGCTTGCATTCTTGCGGTAGCTGCGAAGAAGGTTCGGAGGCCGGTTAGATGCATGCTTAACCGTGATGAGGATATGTATGTTTTTCTCTTTTTTACACATAGTCTTGTGAGTGGTACTGATTATGATTATAGGATGATTTCCGGCCAACGGAACCCCTTCCAGGCACATTGGAAGGTCGGTGTCTCGAAAGACGGAATGCTCCAAGTTCTCGACGCAGACGTCTACGACAATGCCGGATACTCTTTGGACCTTAGTGGCGCCGTCATGGACCGTGCACTCACGCACATGGACAGCTGCTACTGGATTCCCCACGTTCACCTCCGCGGGCACGTCTGCAAGACAAACACCCACTCCAACACTGCTTTCCGTGGCTTTGGCGCTCCACAAGGCCAATACCTTGCGGAATGCATTATGACCACCATAGCCGATAACCTGAAAATGTCTGTCGACGAGCTCCGCTGGAAGAATCTGTACAAGGAGGGCGAATTGACTCCCTACTTACAACCAGTCGAAGACTGGCACGTTCCACTGATTATCACTCAGCTGAAAGCCGAATCCGACTACGACGCTCGCTCCCAGCAGGTCGCGGAGTTCAACCGCACGCACAAGTGGAAGAAGAGAGGAATCGCTTTGATCCCGACAAAGTTTGGCTTATCCTTCGCGACGGCATTACACTTGAACCAAGCCGGTGCACTAGTACACATATACCACGACGGCTCCGTCCTACTCGCTCACGGGGGCGTGGAAATGGGCCAAGGACTGTACACAAAAATGTGCCAGATCGCAGCCCAAGAGCTAAACTGCCCCCTGGACACAATCTTCACCTCGGAAACCTCCTCAAACACGGTGGCAAACACATCCCCGACCGCCGCCTCCGCCAGCAGCGACCTCAACGGAATGGCCATCCAGCAGGCTTGCCAGATACTAAACGCCCGCCTGGAACCCTACCGCCAAAAATTCGGCGCCGACGCTCCGCTCAAAACCCTCGCACAGGCCGCCTACATGGACCGCGTGAACCTCAGCGCTAACGGCTTCCACAAAACCCCGACAATCGGCTTCAAGTGGGGCAACTACGTGGACCCAGAGCCAATGTACTTCTACTTCACCCAGGGCGCCGCCATCACCGAAGTAGAGCTGGACGTCCTCACAGGCGCACACACCGTACTCCGCACGGACATAAAAATGGACGTCGGCCGCTCCATTAACCCGGCGATCGACTACGGCCAGATCGAAGGCGCCTTCGTCCAGGGCCAGGGCCTCTTCACGATGGAGGAAACGCTCTGGCAAACGAACGGCGAACTCTTCACCCGCGGCCCCGGAACATACAAGATCCCCGGATTCGCGGATATCCCGCAGGTGTTCAATGTTGGCTTGCTCAAGGGCGTGAAGTGGGCTAAGCTAAGGACCATTCAGAGCTCCAAGGGGATCGGCGAGCCGCCGCTGTTCTTGGGTGCTAGTGTGCTGTTTGCGCTGCGGGAGGCGGTTAAAGCTGCTAGGGAGAGTGTTGCGGTTGATGCGCCGGCAATGGGGGTCGTGCAGTTGGATTCTCCGGCTACGGCTGAGAGGTTGAGGCTTGCGGTTGGGGATTGGATCGTCCGCTGGGCGGAGGTTGAGGCGAAGGAAGGGGAGAAGGGTTTTTTTGTGGAGGCTATGGCGTAGGACATTTTCTTTTGCATTTCATTGCTCTTTAGTAGTTTGTTGGCTTTTGCATGACGGATTTTTTACGACAATGTCATGTATGTATTCTCGGGCTTTTTTTTTGTGCGCATTTGGATTGTGAGTTGGTTAGGGGTTTGAGTCAAGTTACTTGGATTGCCAATGCAAACCAGGGAAACGCTCTTTATGAAAGTCTAGTTACATATAACTCTATGAAAGTCTTTCCAACACCTATCACACATCTAGCAACTATCTATGGAACGAGAGGACCTTAGGTAACAAAAAAGGAAGGATATATAGGAGAAAAGCTAGAATACAAACGAAAGAGGCGACGGTCAAATGCCGGTTGATCGCGGTTGAGAGAGCTAACCGGGCGTTTTCGGACGAGTGGCAATTTTGCGTAGAGAATGCCAAAACTTCGAAGGCCACGGGCGGGGCCGAGGAGGGTTGGATGGTTCGGTAGAGGGGATGGTGCTATCGGTGGAATTAGGAATAGAGCCTTGGCAATCCGGTACCCCTTTCGGTGTATTGGGGTCTTCTGGTGGGGATGTAGGTGGTATGATAGGGTCTGCGGTGTGGGTGTTGGGGTGATCATCTCCGAGTTGTGTTTCCGCCACACGCTCCTCCATATGCTGGGCCGGCGGCGGGAGTGGTGCCTGGTTAATGGGATCTGCTGTGTTGGACATGGTACCAGCCCGTTCCGATATCATCCTCGCGATTTTATCGTGTCCTCGAGAGAGGGCAAACGATAGTGGGGTTCGGTTCCGCTTATCTTGTATGTCGGTTCGGATATCGTGTCGCTCTAAAAGCATCTTCGCTATCCCCTCATGCCCCTTCTTAGCGGCATGCAAGAGTGGTGTATAGCTAGCATAGGTGTCTGCAAGGTTGGGATTGATGCCCTCTCGTTCTAAAAGCATCTTTACTACCCCTTCTTGCCCGGAATAAACTGCTATGCAGAGTGGTGTCGTGCAGAATAAGCCTGATTCTCTGTTGGGATTGACGTCCTCCCGTTCCAAAAGCATCTTTACTATCCCCGCATGCCCAACGAGAGCGGCCAAAAAGAGTGGTGGATTGCTCAATGGAGTGCCTACCCCGTTAGGATTAACACCCTCTTGGTCCAAAAAGACCTTTACTACCGCCTCATGTCCCTTTAGAGCGGCCCACGAGAGGGGTGTTTGGTCATCCTTATCCGCTAGATCGGGATTAGTATCCTTTTGTTCCAAAAGCGCCTTTACAACCCCTTCATGACCTCGTAGCGCTGCCCAAATTAGAGGCGTAAGGGATGAACGATCCTTTGCATTAACATCCCATTCCTTCATCTCCAATACAGCTGCAAGTATCTCTACGATCCCAAGAAATACTGCTCCGTGGAGTCCTGTAAATCCTACAGGTCCTTTCGAGGTATTAAAATAAAGGCGGGCGTCACTGGTTTCATTATGATGGAGTAACATTAGTTGAGCCGAGATATGTCCGCCAAATTTATCCAGCAGTCTCAACGCAAGTATTTTCACATTCTCCGTCATCTCCTTCCTTGCGTGCTCTCCCCAGTAAAGAGATGCATATTCCAGAAGGGGCATTTCCGTGGGAGCCGAGTCAAGAGCTGGGGAAAGATCCCTGACACATTGAAAATTCAGGTATGTGAGGGAAACCTCGGCAATTGTTGAGTGGGGACTATGGAATATGGTCGAATCACTGAGGAGATGCTCTTGAAGGGTAAAGTGGACCAGTCGGACAGTGGACGAAGATGCCTCGACCGTAATAAGGCCCAGAGAAGATGCTAAAAGTGTTCGTAACGCAGGAACGTTTTCATGATCGAGATCTGTGGATCCTAGCTCCACCCCCAAGGCATGGCGAAGTTCTTCCACCATTAATGGGCGTTCCGAATACAAAACCCACATCAGGACTTTCAGTCCTAGTATTGATTTATTTCCGGATTGCGCTTTCAGTCGGGTTAGGGTTGCCGTGTATGCATCGCTAAGGCCGCTGCCTTGTGTCATCTCTTCAAGCTTCTTTCTTCTCTGACGAATTGTTACCTCTCCAAGAATGGCTTCGATGTGGAGAGAAACAAGGAGGAATCTGTGAATAACCGTGGTAAGTAAATATTATTGAAAGAGTGGAAATGCTAGATACTCCTACTCACATATCTGATGTCCTTTCAAGGATAATTCTTAGAATATCCGCCCGTAAACCACTATTCATCGCCTCTGGCTCGGAATCCTTGTCCAACCTCATCTCCAGATAACTCCTTATGTCATCCATGTTAGGACTGATGGGAATCACAACTGCCATGGAGAAATATCTTTGAATATCCCCCGTGACGTGGGGCCTTCCGGTGAGGAATATTCGTGTGTTGGGTGACTCCCGAACGATATCTCTGAGCGACTCAAGAAGATCGGGGCGATGCTTTGGCAAGCATTCATCTAGGGCGTCAAGACAGATGAAAACCTGAGGTAATGAAGCAATTATTTTCCTCAACATTTCCATCAATTCCGGAAGTAGTGGTCCCCTGCCACCAAAATTCCTTTTCGCTGTTTGAAAGGCCTCACGTATATATTCTGGGATATCCCCTCTGCCTACCAGCTGCTTCAGAATGGCTCCCATGATGTTGGCGACTGTTTGTTCTTGCTGGATAAGGAAGTCGCAATACAAGCCCGTGACAATAGTG
>Ga0307513_10004069_pt1 | contig 19596 bp, 29 predicted proteins | sample 15_EM_MG_FD_202174 | JGI IMG/M metagenome (GOLD analysis project Ga0307513, IMG submission 202174) | Populus trichocarpa ectomycorrhiza microbial communities from riparian zone in the Pacific Northwest, United States - 15_EM | ecosystem: Host-associated > Plants > Roots > Unclassified | place...
CCAACAATTCCAACCGACCACAACCTCAACAACATCACCGGCAGCAACAACCTTCTGGTCCTCAGAACCAGAATCCGAACCAAACTAGAGGACCAGTTCCGAGGACCGGATCGATCCCTCCCCAGCCCAATCGACCCCAGAATTTTGGCCCTGGTCGAAATGTTAACTTACCCCGCCAGCAGCCTCAGCAACAACCAGCACGTCACGTCACCCCTGCTCCCCTCCACCCCTCCCAGTCTAGACCTTACGCGATTGGTGGTAGTACTACGGATCAGGATTCGCAAGATGAAGCCGCGAGGCTCAGAGCTCAATTAGAGCAGGTTCGGTGACATGATACCGTTACCTTCTATCCGTATCGCTAAATATTCCTGCCCATGGCGGTATTCAGGTGCAAAAGGCTTTCGAGGAAGAACAGGACGCAAAGTTCCAGAATCAGGGCGAAGCCAGTATCTTGCGTAAGAAGATGGAAAAGGTATGTACCGAGATCAACCATAATCACATCCCCCCCCCCTGCTACAGAGAGTCCCTTTTGGCTTATGTTTCGGTTGTGTAGCTCATCGAGGAACATAATGCGAGTACGAAACGCCTCAAAGTTGCTAAGGAAGCCGCGGAGGCCACCACAGCACAGGTACAGAAAGACACTCGTGAAGAAATCGAGAGGATAAAGACCCAATTTACTTTCAGGGTGTGTTAGACTCCAACTAATCACCTTGGGTAACGTGCTGGTGACTTACACGTCCGACCCCTTTAGCAACACGAGATAGAAGCCTCACTACGGAAACCGACCTACTCGGGAAGAAACCGCAACAAACCCGTCCCTCCTTCGAAAGACCGATTTTCCGGTGGCGGGGCTGTGAGTTCAGAGTTTCCGTCCACTCCGTGGGGCAAGACCCCTATTCCGAATCGCAACAAAACACCGACAAAGTCACGGATCGGGGATTTTCTCTCCCCTGGACCGATGGCCGGCCCGAATAGCCCAAAGAGATCCCAACAGCGACCGGTATCTCAAATGGCCCTTCCAGGGTTCAAGAACGCGTTCGAGAAATCGCCGAAGAAGTCACCAGGGAAGGGAATTACGAAACATATGCCTGTACCTTTCCCACCCTCGTCGAGCGCGAACGGGCACGTTGAAACTGAGGGCGACTGGGGCTCTGGTGTTAACGGCGACGGAAGTCCTGGAGGCAGAAAGTGGAAGGGGAAGGGGAAGGCCGTCGAGCCGATCGAAGAGTACGATGGAATACCGATGGTGGTGTCGCCAGCCAAGTCTCCATTCCCCAGAGCAACGCAGGTTCAACAACCCATGACCCCAAGGTCTGGGGGGACGCAAACAGGGTTAGGCAGTAGCCCGATGACCTCACAATTTGGTGACGCTGGTGAGCTCGTGCTTGTGGATTTGGACGGACGCGAGGATGGGGACAGTGACGGGGACGAGTTTATCCCGCTGTCCTTGGCTGGAGAGGTATTTTTTACTCCTGGGTTCTGTGAATCGACAATGGCTCATGTCTCCACTTAGTTGCACCATAGGATATTCACGCATATACGACCTTCTACGAGCGTGACCACAGTCCAAGTTCTCATGGCCCTCGAGCTACCAGAGTCAACACCACAGGACGACAGGTTGACTTTCAAGGCCGCGGCTGCGGAGCTGTGGAATATCCTTAATAGTTTGGCTTCGTTCGATATCGTCTCAATCGATCAACAATACAGGAGGGTCGCAAACTCGCTGACGAGGATCGCTTACGTGGTGAATAAGATCAAGTTGGTCAGTCCACACCAGTGGAAACCTGTCTCTATTCTTGCGTATGGATTGATTATGAAGGCTTTGCGTAGACCCATGTACTGGCGTCCGTTTTCAGCCTTCTTGGCACCTTGATATTCTTCGTCCCTCGTTTCTGCAGTGCACTCCTTTCGGAAGAGGACAGCAGGAATGGTTCAAGCCCCACGGCAACAACGAATGTGAACGGTAGTCCGGCCACGATAATGTCCGTCCTTCGCGACGCCATCCGAACGCACTTCGTCCCTCCTCATTCGGTGCTCCCCCAAAAAAGCTTGGTTAGGTCAAAGCCGAGGGAGATGGACGAGAAAGAGGCCGACTTGGGGAGGGAAGTATTGGGGTTGCTCGAGGCGCTATGCTGGGGCGCTCCCGAGAACCTCGAGTCCAGGTAAAGTTTGATTTCTACGTTTCCGGGGATCTGTCTCACCGAAAGCGCCTAGGCTCGCGGATGTAATTTCGGCAGAAGGGGTGTTGGACATCCTCGTGGATCCGACACAACCAAGTTGGTTCCTATACGGAGCGTTACGGGCCTTGGCCTTGTTCACGAGCAGTGAGTTCAGCGTTCATTCGTCCCTCGCTTATGTTTTCGATGGTTACAGTTTTGTGGGATTTTTTCTGATTATCACCCACGCTTTTGTCGTGCATTCAGGGAAGGAACTATACAAACGGTTTCTGTCTATCCCTGGAACCAGCCCAGGCCCATCGCAGGGCGGGGATCTAGAGTCGGAGATAGACCCAGACGTTGAGATTGTCCAGGAGGACGTTAAGCTCCCCCATTTGGAATGTTTATGCCTGCACCTCGGGGATCATACACGGGACAGCGAGGACGTAAGCCCTGTTTCAAACTTTTAACTGCCCCTTTCTCACTTTTTGTGTACGTCTATCTAGGCTGAGGGCGCCAGGAACGGAATCGTCACGGTCATCGCCACGCTCGCTGTCGCCCATGAAGAAGCGAGGGCGATCTTGCTCTCTTCGGACACGCTCACGAACGCTCTGATTTCTCGCATGAACCATCTCACTAGCCTCCTTTGGGAAGATGACCCATGGACGACGCTTTCTGACGAGCTAATTAACACCACGAGTCGGGCCTTAAGTAGGACCCTCTTCGTCTTTCACTACCTCCTGTTCGCGAATCACCCGCAAGCTCCGTTCGACCTGAAACGAAAGATCCGAGCCGCTCCGCCATCGGCCGCGATAGATCACATGTTCAACGTCACGTTCGGTAGGCTGACATTCGCCTCGGACCTCAAGAACGCGCCAGAGGAAGCTGAGAGGGTGCTGGGCAGGATCGTCTGTTCGAGTGAGTGACCATCACGAATGCACTCTTAGGATCTAGCTCATGGACCTCTCCGAAGATATGGCCAGTGAAATATTACAACTCGTGGTAGATATGCCAGAAGACGAAGATTTGATCTGGCAGGCATACCAGGACGAAGAACCAAGCGATGACGAGGAAGAGGCGAGAATGCTGGAGGCTAACGAGGTGTAGCTAGCCAACTCGGCTTTGCTCGTTCGTGTATCACTACTTGAGAACAAACCATGCATTACGCTCTCCACTGCTGTCATATCTACATTTTGATAATTTCATTAATTTCATCGGGTGCTGCGGCCTACGTAAGAGTCATGGACGTCGGTTGGATACGCTTAGAGCCCTTTCATCCCGAGTCGGCGACAGTGTCTCTTTAACCAGCTCCTTTGGTTCGCGTACTTTTCTGGGATCTGTTGTTGCTGCTGCTGGCCGGAGGAGACCCCTCGATCGTCAAGGCTATGGATGAGCGCAATGGTATTCCGGATGGCCAGCAAACAGATCTCGTCGCGGAAGTGGTTCCTAAGTCTCCGCTCGAATGCAATCTGTGAGGAACGAAACTCAGAAAAGGATTTTTTTCACAACCCGAAGCTCGTCTGACCGTTGTCCGGTTCACGTCCAGCGCTGCTTTCCAGGGGTTCTTCGAGGCGATGGGCTGAATCCCCCCGTGCTTCGTGATCCAGAATTGCCAAAGGCACTCCTCCCAAGCTATAGGAGGTGAGTTGAGGAAGTCAAACCGCTCATCACACCACGTTGGGTCATCACGATGGATCATGAGGGGACTGAAAGGAGAAAAAGGGAACTCGGAGTGTCTCCGGCTTGCAGTGAGCACGACTGGGGCGTTCCGAGTGTGGAGGTGAGTGGCGTTGTAGAAATATGAGTAGGTGACAGTGGGGTTCAGCTCTAGTAGAGGTTTAGGGAAGAGAACTGCGTGATTTGTTTGGGAGACCAGACGGGCAAAGTTCAAGTAAGCATTCGGCCGTTCCCCAGCGGAGCCCTTCAGGTAGACGAGATACGAGACCCGCGGATTCTGGAGAGTGCCGTTAGAGGGAGCTTCGAGCAGGCGTTTCAAAGATATCTGAGCAATGTCCAGGTCGCGCGGGCTATCGACGGAGAGTATCAGTGATACCGGACCTAGTTGAAGCCACTTCAGTTGGCAAACGCGGCGGTTACATACCATCGGACCCACCTGGCCATTCCCGCGACCACGCTAAAGCGGTATCACTCAAGTCCACAAGATTAAACCAGACACAGGCCGTCAGATCGTGCGAGTTGTAGAAGCCGTCAAAGACAGAGTAACGGAATCGTGAAGGCTGAAGATCGAGGGTGGTTATCTTGGACAAGAGTCGCTCGTTTTCCCAAAGAGAAGGCGGGTAGTCTGACCAGCTCGTTAGCCAAAACCAAATCCTTCTGACAGCGGTGCAGACCTGATTCGGAGTCCCCGGTCAAGGAGTTTACCGATTGGCGGTGCGAGAGAAACCCATAATCACCAAGCACGGAGATCGGAAAGAAAAGAGCAGAAAACCATACGAACGTCCTCGCGAGCCACCAGAACCGCTGTTTAACCACAGGCTGCCTCTTATCACCGCCATATACTTCATCGTCGGGATCATCGGAGTCGGAGCCAGTTTGTTTTTCGAGGTCACCAGCCGCTGAGGGTAAGCTTCGGAGTCGCTGCTCAGAGTTGAATGAAGAAAGACGAGTCTGCAGGCTGCCAGAGGATGAGAGGCTAAATGATCCGGAAGCAGAGAGTATAGGAATTGGGAGCGGAGGAGAACTGTCGAGTGGCTCTGGAGATTTCATGGTGGGAGTTCAGAGCAAGCCTATAGCTAGTGGTGGTAGACACGTTTATATATATATAAGTTCAGCAGTAGACACGTACTACAGCCTTGCAACCGGTACGATTAGCAAAGTAGGGTAAGGTCTATTTTCCATCAGCGAGCCTCAGACGAGTGACTGATTTCCGAGCGATCCTAGTCTCCTCAAGCGGGCAGGAGCAGACAACGACATGCCACCTTTGTTAGGATCCACCATGTTCTGCCGGTTCTGTCACCCGGCAGTCGGCAGGAACCTGATGCAGACGCTCGACTAGGCTGGACTCGACCGTATTCCTCCAGTGGTGTCAGACTGAGGCGTCCCTGCCTTCAACGACCTTTATGCTGCCTCTGAAGTGGATCCACATACAATGTCTACTTCCCAGATCTTGCAACACCTCTATTCGCTCGACACATCTTCTCCTGATTTCTTGCGTCACCTTCACTGCTTGATACGAAATGACGAAGAGGAAGATTATTTATCCAGCCTTCAGGGTTCGGAGCTGGTCCGTCTGGTGAATTTCCTCGATACAGTATGTCCTCTCCCTTCAGCCCCTCGTACGGTACGAAACAGATTTTGCAGACTCTCAGTGTCATTCCCGGCACCGATCAAATTTCCCGACAGTGTCTACACAAACTGCAAACAATCTGTGGCCAACGCACGACCCTACCATCCTCGTACAAGGTATCCGGCGGTCTCTCCAGAGTTGGTGATAGCGCCGTTGCCTATGGTGGCTTTGCTGATGTGTGGCAAGGCACCCACAAAGGCCAAATTGTCTGTATCAAGATGTTAAGGATTTCCCTGAACGATGGCTCGATCTTGGAGCAGGTTCGCATTCGGCACCGACGTGTCATTGGTGTGTCCGCTAAACAACTGTGGACGCCATAGTCATTCTTCAAAGAAGTTTTTTTATGGAGGAGGTTAAAGCACCCAAACATCGTTGCTTTTCTTGGTTTTACAATAAAACCTCGGCAAATTGTGTTAGAGTGGATGCCAAATGGAACTCTGACGAAATATGTCAAAACAAATCCGGGCGCGAACAGGGTCAGCCTGGTAAGTCTTCATTTTGCAATTACAATTGATTGATAACGTTGCCTTCCAAAGTTATTAGACATGGCAGAAGGTCTCAACTACCTTCACGCAAACTATATGATCCACGGAGACTTAAAAGGGGCAAGTTCTTTCTCTGGGTCCTGTTGAATGGCTTCACTGATCCCGGACCAGCCCAACGTTCTAATTGACTCCGGCGGCCACGCACGTTTGACGGATTTAGGTCTTACTGCAATCGTTCGCAGGGTCGGCTCCGTTGAGGGATACCAGGCGCAAGGGTATACCGCAAGGTGGACCGCGCCAGAGGTTCTCCGAGGAGCCAATACAATCACGCGGAAAGCGGATATTTTTTCCTTTGGGATGGTTGTACCAGAGGTTGGTTTCCGTCCATCCTCACACCTAGCACCGGAGGTGGATAGGGGGATAGTTCCCCTAATATCTGAATCCTGCTTTAGACTTTTACAGGAAGGATCCCATTCCACGATCTCAACGTCCCGTCCGTTATGTTTTCTATCATGGAGGGTAAACGGCCGGCTCGTCCGCAAGGGGGGAAAGACCTAGGCCTAACAGACTCAGTATGGGACATGACGGTCCACTGTTGGCAGGAAGACCCCGCTCTCCGGCCAACGGCAGAGGAAGTGGTTGAGTTTCTACGCGAGTGGTCGGTGTTTTCTCCCTCCATGAAACCAATTTCATGACATGCTTTGTAAAGCTACAGGCTATGCACTGCAAAATCACCTTTGAGCACTTTAGTTCCGTGGCGACCAATGGAGAACGTAGACAATGTAACGAACAATCCACCTATCTCCTTGATGCCCGCGGACGAGGAACCAACTTCAACCAAACTATTAGACGTCTCACAACATTCCGGTCAACCAAACTCCCAAACTTTCGAGATTTCGGCGAATACAAGTTCTGTGTCAAACATAGCTCACTCTGGTATTCCCCCGGGTTCGCCTGGTCTATCCCATGAGTTACTGTCCGACAAGCCCCGCCCCCTCTTGACCCCAGGTAGTTATTATTGAGGTTATCTGCCATCTGTTGCTCACGGCATGGGAACAGTCCACATCGACCACCACCGTGCGGTCTCAACATCTCATGACCATCGAGGTACGGTTGGACCGCCTGGTTTCGAAGAGGCCCAAAGCCATATAGATGAGATCGCAGAGGTGACGCAAATCACTATATCTACTTCCGGTTCTCACCATACTTCTGTCGTAGGGGCTCGCGCATGGAACTGCAAGGTCGAAGTGGAACACTATCATCCAACTTCGGATGTTGTGTGGTCGCCATCTTACAGTTCCGACAACATACACACTCAAAGATGTCGTGAAGGAGGGAGACCGTCCACAATGTATCTCCCAGGTGACAGAAATTTGGAAGGGAAGGTACAATGATGAAGCGGTGGCCCTCAAGATTCTTAGAGTGCCTCGAGACGATCACGTACAGAGAAACAAAAGTGCAAGTATCGGGCGGGAGGTTTGTTCGTCATTGTTCTGATATATGACACAGCGATTTTGCAAGGAAGCAGTGCTGATGAAACAGGTCGAACACGGCAACATTCTTCCCTTCTATGGGGTCTCGACGGCTGTCTCCGATTTTTGTTTGGTGTTTCCCTGGTACGAAAACGGAAACATCATGGACTATCTGAAGAAGAAGCCAGACACCGGTCGATTCGATCTGGCCAGTACATTCAGGCAATCCCTACATTCCCGGTGCTTACCTGTACCTGCGCCGGACAGTTATCGGGTGCGACCAGGGGATTATGCTTCCTGCACGAGAATCGTCTTGTTCATGGTGCCTTGAGACCAGTACGCGAAGCCTCATCCTCACCGACGAGATCTGACACTACCAACAGAGCCACATATTAATTGATGATAACGGCGCTGCTCGATTAGCCACCGCGGGTCGCAGCTCGATTGTGGCAGTACCGGGCACATCGATTGCGGCCCATGCGCAATCGGGGGGAGACATCGACAACTACCGGTATTCGGCACCGGAGGTTCTGTGGCCCAAAGACCACGGTAGGGGCAAAATTTTCATGACGAAAGAGAGCGACGTGTACGGGATGGGTATGGTGGTCTATGAGGCGAGTTTCCACCGTCCTATATCATCCGGTCCAGGGGTCAAATCTCACGTGAATCCCCTAGGTCTTGACGGGGAATATGCCGTACTCTAAATGGAACGAAGTAATCGCATTGTCAAAGATACAAGTCGGGGAGATGCCTCACCAATCTTCCGATGAGATTGCTGATCCGGTTTGGGAGTTCCTTGAGAGATGCTGGAGCAGGGATCCAACAAAACGCCCCTCAACCGTCCAAGTCGGCGATGCGTTCTCGCAATTCCACCTCCGCCCCCCTCAAGTCATACCCACCACTGAGGGGGGACCGGTGACCGGTGAACTTCCGGGGAAATTGAAGCTGCAGGTTCAGAGCATCAGGATTTCGCTGGACAACTCGAAACAGCTTAAGTTTCATGTCAAATTTAAGTATGGAAACAAGCAGCATACGACCCCATCGACCACGAGAGTCATGGATGGTGATGAATACACATGGTTTGCGATTTCTCCACCTCTACCCTCACTTCCATCCCTAAGCCTCACACAGGAACGGTCCTGGAGACTGGTTCATAGAAACCGATAAGCAGCATCATGGGCAGTCGGTCTCCTTGGAAGTGCTCTCTCGGTCATCTGGTGTGTTCAAGAAGAACAAGGTTTGTGCGACAGGGAAGTTCTCCGTGAGTCCGCAATCATTGTGCAACTCCAGGTGTAGTTAATCGTCCGTGTGCAGCTTCTAAACAATGTCGGTAGACAAACCTGTGTGGAACTAGAGGTACTGGAGGGCATTGGAACGGCAGTGCTTAAGATCTTATTGGTGGAAATTTAATAAATATATTCTTTCTCTGGTATTTTGCACGCGCGAGAGATCCGTTTCCCCTGGTTTGAACGCATTGAGCGCCCAACCATTTGTCGTCTCCGCCGCGATCATCACTGATGGACTTGCCCTTCCCCAAGGAGCCCACGCGAGAAAAGCCTCAATCGCAAGAGCCAGTGGTCGTCCAGATAGATCCGAAGTGGTGCGCCTCAATCCATTGGATTGCGGCAACAACCAGACCGTGACTGACATCCCGATCTAGCCTCCATTCCGCCCTCAAAGAGTTCCTTGACCCGCTGAGGACCGATGACTCACGGGCAGACTTCTTCGTTGTGTATCGCAAGGAATCTGAAGAGTTTGACCGGGACCACGCGAAAAAGTACGATGAGGACCTGAACACATCCCTTATCTTCGTCAGTCGTCTCATTCCATCCTCGCTACTCGACACTAAATCTGGGGGTACACAGGCCGGTCTGTTCTCTGCAGTCAGTTCAGCGTTCATCATCGATGTCCAGTCAAAACTTGAGGCAGATCCAAACGAGATGACCGCCGCCTATATGCGCATCCTGATTCACACCATGAACGGTTCCCTCTTCCCCGACGCAGACCCCAATTCCGTCATCTGGACTGGACCTCCTCCCGAGATCGCCACCGTTCAATCTCTACTTTATGCAAGTCTCGCGACCTCCCTCCTCTCCGCGTTTCTCGCGATGCTAGGGAAACAGTGGGTCAATCGATATATCCGGAACCGCGGAGGTTCCGCCGCAGACAAGAGCCGGGCCAGACAACGCAAGCTAGACGGACTTGAGAAATGGCACTTCCACCTCGCCATCGAGAGCCTCCCGGCGATGCTTCAGTCTGCTTTGCTGTTGCTTGGGTGTGCCTTGTCGTTATATCTCTGGAAAATCAGCCGCACCGTCGCTGGAGTCATCCTCGCATTCACACTCTTCGGGGCCACCTCATACATCTTCCTCACTCTCGCGGCCACACTCTACTATAACTGCCCATACCAGACACCCCCCTCCATTCTCATCCGAACCGTCATCACATACGTAACAGATAGTAACGCCACGTTCGCCCGCTCGCTGCGATATCTTATCGCGTTCCTCCCTTCCATCAAAAAAATTAACATTGGGCGAATTCTTACCCGATTCCGTTCTGGAGTTCGCAGTGTGCTGGGGAGTTTCCATTGTGTTCCAGCTGTGGTAGTGGATGCAGAGCTCATACCACTTGCTGCTGTTGCGGCCCCACCCACCCGGATCTTCGAGGACATCTTCATCGATTGGGAAACCCCCAAGACGGACGCCCGCTGCATCTCTTGGGTGCTCAATTCCACCACAGATATCGATGTAATACTCTCCACCGTCCGGTTTGCTGCGGATATGGTCTGGTATCCGGAAATCGCAAGAGCATTCTCACCTCATACTCTGGCAGATCTCTTCTTCGATTGTCTGCTGGATGGGCGAGTGATCCCTGGCAAGTTGGAACATGCGACCTCGATAGGGATGGCACTGGCATCGGTTCTTAGCATCCACCATATCATGGAACCCGAGAACCGGGCTCTCCGGGGGCTCTGTGACCGCATTCGCAATTGTGTTACACAGGTTTCCCCGCCAAACTCGACATTCTCGCTGGTCACAGCAGTCCTCTCATTCGTTACAGACGTCACTATGCGTGTGCGGAACGGGTCATCCATAGGCTGGGAGTTCCACGGCAGCGTCCCGGATCATTTATCCACCACACACAAACTCTGGTTGAGCAGGATAATACTCCAGACACTGTGGCGGTGGAGGCGCGTCCAGGATCCCACCACAGTCCTTCACTTCCATCACATGGGGCTGGTTTGGGAGAGACTAATGGCAGATGGTGATGAAACCCTCATCATTCTAAAAACGAACTGTTTTCTTACCATGGCAATATCTCTGGGACTCCGAATTGACACTTGTGACTTATTTGCCCCCAACAATGAGTATGTGCCCCCCCATTTTCTCCCCATGCAGTTTTCTCATCGAGCGGTAGTGACGCATTACGGACAACAATCGACCTTTTCTATCAATGGTTGCGAATATCCATCGGGAAAGGGGGGGAGAACCAACACGGCCTAACCTGGGCTCTATCTGCATTGATTTATCTCGACCCATTCCAAGTCACGGATATTGGAGAATTGAGTCTTTCGTGGATCACCGAAATTCTCAACTCCAGTTACCCAGAGGACACGCGCTTTCAGATGGCTAGCAAGGTTGTACAGCTGCTGTGGAAACACTATTCCGTAGTCCCGGAGGGTTTGTCAAACATGGGATACACCTGTATACCTCCCCTCTTGGGCTTCTTATCGCTAAGCGAGAGGTTCTATACCACCGAATCCCCACCATACCCAGGACTCATCGCCCTCCACATCCTATCAGCTAGTCAGGGATCTTCTGATTTCGGCGCAACAATTCTCCCCATCCTCGCATCAATACTGCTGCCAACCCACCCCCTACAAACACGCAGTCTGGCTCTGAAGATCTTCCATACATTCAAGTCTGGGTGGTTCTCCTCGAATATGGAGAATGTCCTGAACAAGGACCTCGGTGGTCTACTTCAAGCAATCGGCGACCCGTTCCAGTTCACCCCAGATCTTCCTACCCAAGATGGGGAATCTCTGGGTACAGTGCAGTACGAACCCATGATGGCTGCAGTTGTCCTGATCGAGTTTGCGTCATCGGACCTGTGGAGGAACCACCTCCACCGCCTGAATTTTACCTCCTGTGAAGAGATCATATCCACGCAAGAAGGCAGGAGGGTAGCTGTCAGATGCATGTTCGACACATCAATCCGCTCGTGGCCGGGCTTTCTCTGTACGGCCGCGAAGATCATTGCGGCCGTCAGACGCCTTGAGAAGCTCCGGTGTTTGAACACTGCTGAAGTTGTAATCATGTGGGCTTGGACCGCCGGCGTTGTGGATGCGACGGACCACGATAATTGGAAGTTGGTTGGGGACGAAACACTCCGGTTCTATCAAACTCACGGAATACGACGCCTAAAAATCTTGAAACAGCATATCACCGACACAACAATGGAGTCCAGCCACACCGAGTTTCTCACGGCACAATACGAGGGGTCTCCGTACCGAGCCGGGGGGAGTCGACGACCGGTTTGGTTCATATATGGATCAGCAGTGTGGGAGGAATCAGAGCGGAATGCCGATCTTTGCGTTTCTCAGGCTTGCCAACTGAGGAGGTTGTATCATCTGTTTGGATATGACCCTACGACGTGGGAGGAGGCCGTAGCTGTGGAGAAGGTGGATGAGGAAGTGTCGTCGGGATATTTTGCGAGATTTGACCCGTTCGTGGGCTGGACATGCGATTATCCGTAAGGTTCTGGTGTGTACGGAGTTTACGTTCGTAATTGTAAATCGAAGCTCGAATTCGCGCTACTAGGTTGGTTGTGGCCATCTCTGCTTGACTAAGGCCCTACCTCGCGCCGTTCTTCACCCTTCCGCCCCTCGGTTATAGTATATATATTGCTGTACTCGGGTCTCGTCCTTTCCCCCAAGGTAACCTCGGAACGGCAAAAAGCGTGACCCAGCCTTGTACCTCCAGCCTAGAGCCACCATTACAAAACGGAGTATTGGCATCGGAGTCTTTCAGTCGATTGACCGACCCACCGTGGCGCAGATAACGCAAAACATACAGGAACTTGGATCCTCGCGAAGCATCGGTTTCTAGAATACCTCTGTAGATTTAGTGACAGCAAAAAAATTCGTTACATTCACTACACCATCGAATTGCTACGCGAAAATCTTAGCTATGGGGGGTGATAACAGAGGCCAATCCCACAAGAGGATATACAGAGAGGCATTACAGAAATTACACGAAAGATCATTCATCCTCCTCCACATCTCCAAACTCAAACATTCCCTCCCGTCGCCGCTTAGCCTCATTCACCGCCTCCTGCAACCTCTTGTAAACACCAGGATATGCGTTCAAATACTTGCTCCCTTTTCTATCGATCGAAGCCAACCCTTCCGCGACGAGATCAACGTTGATGCAAGCGTTAAGGTCGTTGGCGACATCTGGGCTTGCCGGGTCGATTAATCGCAGGTGAAGTAGGGCACCCTCTCGGTAATCGACGTTTGCGACCAGTTTCCTCCCTTCGCATAGCTGTCGGAAACGGTCCACGGCGTCCTGGAAGTATTCACTCTCCGGTGCGACTAGCTTGACGAAGCTGAAATGATCCCAATGAGTAAGACGGACAGAAGAACAAGGTGGCGCCAAGTAGAAACAAGAGAACACTGTTAGTTCCGGGTATCATGCCGTTAAAGAGAAACTCCCGAGCCTCCATCCCCAACACGGGGACTGTAGGGACACGAGAGTGAGGGGTACTAACCTCATTCGCGCCTCGTGCGCTTGTCCCGGTAACGACCTAAACTGCTGATCCAGCGGTCTGATATCCTTAAAACCGATGGTATCTTGGTTCCCGTAATCGATGAACGTCACTTGAGCCTCCTTCTTCACCGTCGACGACTTCTTGACTTTGGCTCGATACCATTGACCGTCAGAAAACTTGGCAGACACGAGGTCTCCAGGCCGAGGAGCAAAACCGGCAGGTGCTGGCGCGGCAGTCTTGTGATGTAATGAAAAGTCTTTCATAAGCTGCTCGAGAGAAGCGATCCCTATCATCGAAGAAAAAAGGTTGTCAGATACTCCGAGGTCCTCCCAACCGACCGGAGTAGAAAGAGACCTTCTGTATTCAGTATTTGCACCGAAAATCCCAACCCGTTCGTCGTCCGGACATCGCTGATAATAATATCAAGGTATTCAGTCTTGAGCGCGGCGGGATCGCCTTCTTCCACAGGTTGAACTTCCTTCGCCTCTTCCTCATTATAATCCTTCCAGATCTAAGCGGATGAGAAAGCGCGTTAGTGGGAAAGTTCGTGAGATCGATCGTCGACACTCTGAATTTCCATCGTACCGACGCGCAATGGTCTGGAGGTGATACTTACATTAAGCTTCTTCGCCTTCGCCTCGGCCTAATTGAAAGAAACAAAGGAGGTCAACGACAACCCAAATTCCGAGAGTACCCTAGAACAAGGTGCCCCACACAATGAGAGTCAAAACATACCTCAGCAGAGTACAACTGCTTCGACCACGGTAACGTATCCGCCGAATACGAATGAACCGTCGCCAACCCCTCCTGCGCCAACGCAACCGCGGCGTTCTCGGTCTTGTTCAGCCAAAGCGTTCCGATGAACCCTCCGCTCTTGTCGACCGTCTCGATCTCGATCTCCACGTCCCGTTGCATGTACTTCCGAGTCGCAAATTCAGCAGCTTCCGTGCCGTATGGTTCACCCTTCTCCGCCGCACTACGAGCTGTCCTCGGAGCTCGGATACCTAGTTACTCCGACCATTCGTTAATTACCGTCACAAAGGCCGAAGACAGCACACAACGGATGGACCCACCGCCAAGAACGAGCGTGAGCACCTGATTATCCTTGGGTAGGAAAATCCTGCGGAAAGGCAACGTCAAAGTCTTACTCTCGAGAGACTAATTGGATGTTCGTACTTGAACCGAGAGCCAGCAGCAACGTACTCGACAACGGCGGGTATCCGTCCCTGTCTCTTGAAACTGTTTACAAACGATGTAGCCCTATTACTCGACTGGACAGGGGTAATCCCATTAATTCCCATATAAGCGAACATCAAGAGATATGTAACACACCTCCGAGATGTTTGAGGGTGGCTTTGGCGGCTGCACCTCCTTCTGGGAATGTATCCCTCGTTGCTCATTAGCAGCACTTGAAACAAGAAAAACAAAACGAGAATCAAAAATGTCAACCCCGCGCACCTCGGAAATGAACTGTTCAAAATTAGCTTAAACTCACGCTTGTTCGGCTGCCATAAGTTTATCGAAATCTGGTGACCTGTCCTCATCGTCTCGTTTGTGCCTAACCACACTAGCAAGACCCTTCTCTATTAGTTGTTCGGCGACGTTGCTAACCAACGCAAGACGGAGGGTGAGATCCTCGGTGGCATAACTTCGGGGAACGGAGGGACCCACATATTATGGTTAGTGTATCGCACAGTGGCACATTCCCGCTCATCAAAATCCCCCTCCTTGGGTCGAATGAAATCAACCGTGACTTTGACATGTTTACCGATCAGCTTCTTCCTCAGGAACTCTCGAGCCTCGTTAGAATAATGAGACTGTTTGGGATCAGATTGCCTAAAAAGCGATGCGAGTCAAAGTGAATCAGAGTCACGAAATCAGTGGGAGCCAGGGATAGGGGAAGGAACAATCACACACTTTGGCGCCCTCGTCGAACTCAGTTGCACCCTCCTCTCCTTTCCATCCTTATCCACGATACTCAACTGGTCTCCACTCCACACCCTAACCACTGTTCCATCAAAGTTCTTCAAACTCCCCCCTGAGAATCCGTTGGCCTTCGAAGCCGCGGAAGGCGTCGGTAAGTTTGCAAACAAGTAGAGCCTCTTTTCCTTGGCAACCTTCTCGGCGGCACGGAGACGCTCCATGCCACCAGAACTGGCAAGCATACCGGCATGCCAGTCGACAACACGAGCAAGGCCGGCCGCGACAAGGTGCTCAGCAATGTTTCCCACAGGATGGATGACTACAGCGGATGGTACGCGGTGAATTATTCTTTTCCTAGAAAAAGCGAAGAATACAGCACATACCATTGCCGATTAAGATAGTAGCTGGGGGTGGAGTACTTGATGAACTGGCTTGGAACGGAGTAGCAGTCGATTGTGGTAAGGAGAGGAGCGTCACTCGAACATGTCGTTGCAGCAGCCTCGACTCTGTGAAAAATTTGGCCTATAGCCAAGGTACCATGTGTCAACGTCCTGGAAAAGGAAACGATAGCATATATGCGGATTACCTCCTCTCCCCATTGTTCTGACGGCTCTCCCTGCTTAGTGGACGCACGAGGAGTCTTCACACCAGCCATTCCGACATTCACGAACTGGTGATCGGTCTCTGAAAGCAACAGCCTTACACGAACTGTCGAGCCATCTCTAACGTGTTCAACAATCGCTGCGTGCAAATCACAAAAATCAGCCTGCGCACGGAAGGCACCGGCCTGGTGATGGCGCACCATCAATTGGCTTCCCCTTCCAACTGGCCATAAACGCCTGCGAATCTACCGGCATGTTTGATTCCACTGTTCTGGCCTATAAACATCTCGAAATTCAGCACCGAACGTTGGACACTGGCAAAAAGTTCGCGGACGTATCACGTAAAGCGAGGTAGCCAAGTAAGGCCTCTTTCTGAGAAAAAATCTGCACAAACCTGAGGGCCATCCGGATTCCAAATACCCTTCCCCCCATTCCTCGCCTCAGCCTCAGCCTCTCGCTTCTTCAGATCTTCCTCCGTGGGCTCCCGTTTGAGTTCCTTGAGTTTCGCCCATCCATTTTTGAGGATCTCTATGGAGATGTCGAGTCCGTTGATCTCTGCCGTACCAATATCTCTAGTGTTGTCGGCTGAGGATGAAATAGAGTGTGTGGACGTGAACGTTATTTCCTTTCCCACTGTCAGTGAACGAAGGAATTCCCTAGATTCGAAAGCCCAATCCTATGGTAAACCTGTTCGTTAGCTTATGAGAAACAAGGGACAAATTAATGAAGTGTGGGAAAGATGTGAAGTATATGATGCTGTGAAGTGAAGTGGGGGCTATTAGGTTGAAACGAACCTCCTCATCTGTGGTGGATGTTTTAACTTTCGGAGTAACGATGTCTGCGAGATGCAAGACCCTAAGTCCCGAAACCTCGTCAGAGAGAACGAAACCTGCGATTTAGAGAAAGATAGGATGTTGGGTGACGCTTACCTCTCTTTCGGGGGCTGGCCTTGGGGTCCAGGCCGAGCACGTAGGATGAGAGTGTCACCTGAGGTGACGGCTAGATAAACCCATTCGGCAATCGGCGTCCACAATCCATCGTGATGCGTCCGAGAGTCATAAGTCCAGGCAAGTTCCAGTTTATTAATAGAGCGTGTCCCCGGGTTACCCAAGAGATCAAGGAGTCCGCCGATCCCATAAGGACACGAGGATGAGCATTCGGGGGTTGTCCGGAAACGGAGACGAGTACGTGAGACCGCGAATACAGTTTTCCGAGGTACGCGGGAACGTGGATGGAGTGCGAGGTGTACAGCACACGGAAAGTGCAACGTGTGACGAGGGCCGTGTGGGATGCCGATGACCACGCGACCAGCCGACGAAATTCCAGCGAATACACAATCGACAGCACAACAACCACCAGAGCGCAAGAGGAGAGCATAAGAGATAGAAATAAGAGCAGTAAGAGATGAATCCCCCGATGAGACCTAAAAATCCGCGCATACATTTCACGATCTTGACCACGAGACACGAATCCAGATCACCAGGACAGCAAACGTCAGCCAACTCCAAGGTAAGAGTCCAAGAAGCACTCACAGCTTTGAGAGACATTACTACCAGCAAGAAACAGCCTGTTTTCGGTTCAAGGTGGTTGTGGGGAAGCGACAATGCGTCAAGAGAGAGATGAAGGTAAGAAGGAGGATCGGGATTGCTTGCAATGCGCTGTCGCGTGAAACGAGCGTCTAAACAACACGTCACTGTCCCGTGACCTCCTTCCGTCAACGGAACCGAGTCCTCGACGAACTACACAGGCTCCAGCCGTCCAGCCAACAACCCTTCCCTACTCTATTGCACCGGCAAGAAGAGGGTCAAAATGCCGTTCTACCGGATGATGTGCATCGCCGCGCACTACCCAGAATACGTGCGTCCTCCACGGGGTTTTTTCTCGCTCAGTGACCAGTGGTGACTGACGACTGGCTGGGAACAGAAACACATAAAAGACCTCGTGACGCAGTCTGCTATGCACGTCTTGGACAACGGGGGGACTGTGCGTGGGTTTAGGTATTGGGGAACGCGTACGTTACCTCAGAGGATGAAGAGGCAGAAACAGCTATACAATTATGGAGAGTAAGTCCCGCCTCCTCAGCACACTACAAAAATACTCGCACCGAACGCGTCCGAGGTTGCTGACTATACCGCATTAAAATAGTTACTGGTTCATGCACTTCGACTCGTCCCCGAAGACGCTCAAAGGTCTACACACGCTCCTCCGAAAGGACCCCCGGGTCATCCGTTGGACAATGCTCAAAGAAGGGGAGAAAATTGAAGACGTGGTCGAACTCAAGGAGCAAACTATCGACAACTCCTCGGCATTTGACTCGGTGACCTCGGCACCCACGACATCGCACGTACGTTTCCATTCTCACCAAAACCCACTCCCTTCCGAAGGTGGCTAATTTTATTTTGGATCGATTTACGCGCGCCGTGTCCCGACCCGCCTCTGGTCTATATTGGATAACATCGGACGTACGGACATGTTTAGGCCGAAGCTTGGAAATTCTGAGCATCGGGCCTCGACCTGAGGACCTCATCCACCACTTCTGATAGGCTATGTACGACCGAAACCCCGGTCAGGTCCTCCCCCGGTTCCTTGTGCTCCCCTAAACCCTCCGTTCCCCGCCTCCTCACAAGGAGCGCCCTCATCCCTGCGTTCGTGGCTCCAATATAATCTCTGTTCACACGCAACCCGAACCCCGATGTCACAGGCCAGCACATGGAGTTGGTTCAGTGGGAGGGAACGTACGCGGAAAAAGTCATAGAAACAGAGTATCATAATCAGTGATCACGATTTAATTGTTCGCAGACATCTTAATAACAACCCAAGGCAGTTCCACAAACGCATAGGTCCGGACGCAAGCCGGGAGGAGCGAGTGTCACAGGAGGCTGATGGCAGATCAGTCGACCTTGGCTTGACCTCGTTTCTAAGGCATGGGGCTTGGGGAGAATCCGCACCGCAACGAAACGAGCGCCCAGGTCGAAGCCACAGCGATCAAGATAATGAGCGTTCAACCAACAATGGGAGAAACACCCTCACTCCCGCACAGCCAATGGCGTGCGGGAACAAGCGAAGAAGCACCCGGCCTCGGCAGAAGAAGAATGACCGGATAGCAAGAACGTGAAAGCCTCAAGCACAGGGGAGAGTGATGGGTTACAGAGATGGGCGACTCACGCTTGGAGTTCATCACCAACGTGGAGCGTCTCTGCTGGATCGACTTGTGCCTGTTCGCAGGCCCGGAGGTAGATGGCCGCAGCCGGTTTCTCGATCCCTTCCTGCCCACTGATCAGGACAGGGTTGAGGAGCGGGAGTATCTTGAGAGCATCGAGTGCCTGGACTGCGCAGCGAAAAGCACAACGTGGATCTTCGTCAGCTCGTTGTTCCCACAGTCAGAGTATGAAAGATGCCGATAATGACGGGCGATCAAAACTGAGGCGGAATACGCAGAACACGCAGCAGCCTCGAGAATCAGGGCCGCCCAGCGAAAGAGCTGGCTGTGCTGGTGATAGGTAAGCACAGGAACAGCCGTAAATCCCGCAGCAACCCACGTCGACTTCATCGCCGCAACGAGCAACGATCAAACGAGCAAAGCGGCAAAACCGAAATTTTGGACGGAGGTGGGCGCCAATTTTGCCCCCTTACCGAAAGCTGGTCGCTCGTCGACGCCTGCCTCGGCTGGCAAAGGATGCCGTCGGCAGGGAAACAGCGACACGCATTCGCCCGAGAATCGAGGGTGACCGAGCGAAAACTATGTAGTATACAGAAAGATTACTCACGCATCCTGGAATCGTTATTGCTCACAAGACCTATTCGTACGTTGAGCTCTTTCAATCGATTAACTATGCGAGATGTGGAGTCAGTTGATGAAAGGGAATAAACGTTGTAACAACG